>PJTZ01000099.1_pt1 | contig 87113 bp, 81 predicted proteins | sample 1512131 | NCBI WGS metagenome assembly PJTZ01 (sample SAMN08177679, study PRJNA422409) | Soil metagenome, whole genome shotgun sequencing project. | reverse complement strand
CCGCGCACGGTAATTACACGTTGGTGACACGGTAAATATACGGTAAATTGGCGAACAGAGTCCGAATAGAGTCCGAACAGATAGCGAAGGTTCTCCGAACAGGAAGTGAACCGGATAGCGATTTATTTCTCATCCACACCAATTTCAAAATCTTTTCGAACTGCACGCAAAGAAACAAATATGTTTCAGCGTAAATTGAGGTGTAATGAAAGAAGCCCAATTTTTATTGGACTTCTTTCTATATATACATTTGCGGTATTATTTTTTATGGCCAAATTCGCCATCCGCTTTTATCCCTACTTCGTCACTGATCATGGGCGCAGGGAATTTAGATCCTAAGCCGAAATCAGACCGCTTGATCTCACCTGTAATTTGGATACCCGCTACAGGAGCACCGTCAGCATTTGGATTTTGTGTAGTTCCCCGATGTTTCATCGTCATGGTAACAGGTTTCGTAACACCTAATAAGGTGAGATCTCCTTTAAGCGTATACGTATCTTGCCCAGATTTTTCAATAGAAGTGCTTTTAAACGTCATCGTAGGATGTTTTTCAGCATCGAAGAAATCAGCACTTTTTAAATGGTTATCCCTAGGTTCTACTCTCGTGTCTATCGAATTTGTCTGTACAGTCAATTCGATAATAGCATCACTAAAATCTTCTTTAGCCGAAACGATAGATACATCGTACGCGTTAAAATGACCGGGAACATCCGCGATTCCCAAGTGTGTGACCGTAAAGCCTAATTTAGAATGGTACGGGTCTGCCGTCCAAGTTGTCTGGGCAAACAATCCTATCGAAACGAATAGGAATGCGAAAAATAAAGTTAACTTTTTCATTTTATTGATGTTTTTAAATAATTAATTCTTATTGTATCTCCATTGGAACTTCCATTAATAATATCTCTGCATCTGCAGTAGCTTCAAGCGTGAATCTTTCAGTCTCCCACAGTCCGTAACCATCACGTTTGTCTAAAACTTGGTCACCAATCCTCACACTACCGTTAAGAACAAAAATGTATACGCCATTGTTTGCCGGGTCCTTGAGCGTATATTCCGTGCTATTTCCATTCTCGAGCAGGCCAATATGAAACCAGGCATGTTGATGTATCCATACGCCTTGTTCTTCTGGGTTTGGAGAAAGGATTTGTTCTAGCTGATTGGGCTGTTGTTGGTAGTGTAACTTGGCTTGATCGTAGCGTGGATCAACGTTACGTTTATTTGGAAAAACCCAGATTTGAAGGAATTCGGTAGCCTCATTGGACATGTTGTTGAACTCCGAATGGTAAATACCTGTACCGGCACTCATTACCTGGATTTCGCCGGGCTTGATGATGCCCTCATTCCCCATATTGTCGCGGTGCTTCAGTTCCCCTTTCAATGGAATGGAAATTATTTCCATGTTATTATGGGGGTGTTCACCAAACCCTTGGCCACCGTCAACCCGGTCATCATTTAGCACACGCAGGGCACCAAAATGTACACGATCGGGATTATGATACGAAGCAAAACTAAAAGTATGGAAGCTTCTCAGCCATCCATGGTCTGCTTTTCCTCGGGAATCTGCTTTGTGTAAAATTGATTTTGCCATAACTTTATTGTTTGATAACACAAAGTTATGGCAAGCTTATATCTAATTTATTGATGTATGTTAAGAAATGGATTAACCAGGTATGTTGGTCCTTACTTCCTTGTTATCCCGTTTTCGTTCACTACGGATTATGAGTCGGAGGTCGGAGTTGGCAGAATAGAAAGACCATACCCAGTTTCCCAATAATTTCCACCTGTTACGGAAGCCTGCAATAGGGAAGAGGTGAATCAGTAGCCATGTTAGCCAAGCAAAAAAACCGGTAAAAGAAAACTTTGGTAAGTCGGCGACAGCTTTGTAACGTGCTATAATGGCCATACTTCCTTTATCCACATATGAAAACGGTTTTAGCCGTTGTCCTTGATCTTTTGCGATAATGTTCTTTGCCAATAATATCCCCTGTTGAATAGCCACTTGTGCTAATTGTGGGTGTCCATTTGCAAATTTAGAATCCGTATCTTGAAAACAGATGTCGCCGATGGCAAAAATATTATCGTAGCCTTGCACCGCATTAAATTGGTTTACTAATACACGACGACCTCTTCCAAATTTTTCAACGGGTAATCCTGGTAACTCACGGGCGATGACACCGGAAGTCCAGATCAATGTTTTGGTTTTTATCTCCGCGCCATTAGCTAGGAGAACCGTATCATCTACATAATCTTTCACTGCTGTGTTCAAGGTGATATCAACGCCTAATTTTTCTAGAACTTCAAGCGCTTCTTTCTGAGCCACTGTACTCATTGGCCCTAATAAGGCTGGGCCTGCATCTACCAGGTGGATGGTTGGTTTTAAACCCGCTAATTCTGGGTACTCTTTTTTAACAATACGTTCACTCAGTTCTGCAATCATACCCGATACCTCCACGCCAGATGGTCCGCCACCTGCAACGACGATGTTCATGTACGCCTCTCGGTTAGCGTCATCTTTCCGTTGGATATAATCTTCCAAGTTTAGTAATAACTTATTGCGGATAGCTAGCGCATCCGTGATATTCTTCATCGGAAATGCTTTTTTCTTGACATTCTCCATGCCGAAGAAGTTGGTTTCTGTACCCGTAGCCAACACCAAATAATCGTATGGTATATTGCCTGTATCGGTTTCGATGAGGTTGCTCTCCGCATGGATATTCAATAACTTTCCGAGGTGGAAAGAAAATCCTTGGTGCTTTCTGAACATTTTACGGAAAGGCATGCTGATATTAGATGCTTCGATGAAAGCAGTAGCAGCTTGGTAAATTAACGGGGGAAAGAAGTTGTAATTATTGATATCCACTAAGGTCACTTTGTAGACAGGATTTTTTCCTAAAGATTTGATGAAATTTATACCAGCAAATCCGCCACCTACAACGACGATGTGTTTTTTATTATCTGCCATAATAAGCTGTTCGTTTGTATAAGTATTTACCTAACAGTAGATAGAACAAAGCCTTCTGCTCTTTTGTTTGGGAAATGTGCTGCAAAGATAGAAAATATTACCTCCTTATCGTAATAGCGTTTTTATGCGCATGCAATCCTTCCAGTTCTGCTAATGTCTCCACGGTAGAGCCGATATGGAGCAGGCCGTCACGTGAAATGTGCTGAAACGTGATCTTCTTAACAAAAGAGTCTACCGATACACCTGAATAAGACCGAGCGTAGCCTGAGGTGGGCAGCGTATGGTTGGTTCCAGAAGCGTAGTCCCCTGCGCTTTCGGGTGTGAGGTGTCCTAAAAAAACCGAACCCGCATTGGTAATGCGCGGAAGTAAACTTTTCCATTCGTCTGTTTCCAGTATCAAATGTTCCGGAGCATACCGATTGGAAAAATCGAGCGCCTCATGTAAGTCAGTCACCTCAATGGCATATGAATTTTTAAGAGCCATGTTCGCTATCTCTGCGCGAGGTAGCACGTCGAGTTGCTTCTGAAGTTCGTCGTTAACCCGCTGAATGATATCTGCTGATGTGGCTACAAGAACCGCTTGACTATCGGGGCCGTGTTCTGCCTGCGCCAGCAAGTCGGCGGCAACAAATGTAGGCTGGGCGCTATGATCGGCCACTACCAATACTTCCGAAGGGCCCGCGGGCATATCAATACTAACGTTTACCATGCTCTGCACCATACTTTTTGCTTTGGTGACAAACTGATTTCCCGGGCCAAATATCTTGTCCACCTTCGGTATACTTTCCGTGCCATACGCCATCGCAGCAACGGCTTGTGCACCGCCTACAAGGTATATCTTTTCAATTTTTAGCAGCTGCAAACAGTAGGCGACGAAACCGTTTATCTTTCCAGTTTGTTGCGGCGGTGAACATACCACGATTTCTTTGCAACCGGCAATACGTGCTGGCACGCCGAGCATCAGCAAAGTGCTGGGCAAAACCGCTGATCCTCCAGGGATATATAATCCTACTTTTTCAATGGGGCGTACCTCACGCCAACATGCTACACCGGGCATTGTTTCAACGACCCGCTCTCTACGGAGTTGGCTACTGTGAAATTTATGGATGTTTTGAAAGGCAATTTCCAATGCACGCTGTTGGTCGCGTGTAATGGTTGAGGCCAATGCTTGGATATCCTCTTTTTCTAAATAAAGCTTTTCAAGGGCTACTTTATCGAACTTTAATGCAAGTTCTCGGAGCGATTGATCGCCACGTTGGCGGACATCATCAATGATTTGCGATACAGCGTTTTGAATGGCATGTGTAGCATCGGTATTGCGCGTAACCAATTGTTCGATATCTACTGCGGTTAAACTGTTAAATGAATACTGTTGTAACATTATAGTATTATTTTTTCGATTGGCATGACCACAATACCTTGTGCGCCTGCGGCTTTCAATTTATTGATTTTGTCCCAGAAATCATCTTCGGGAATAACGGTGTGAACGGCGACCCAACCTTCTTCTGCAAGAGGGACGACTGTTGGACTTTTTACACCCGGCAACAACGCTGTTATTTGCGGTAGGTTATTTTTTTCCACATTTAATACAACGTATTTCGTTTCTTTCGCACGTAATACAGACTGTACGCGTTGCAACAGCTCACAAAGAATAGGATTTTCTGTCAAGCCCTCACGACCTATAAGAATAGCTTCGGAACGGCGTACATCTGCAAAGGGTTTAAGCCCGTTGCTTTTTAGCGTGCCCCCGGTAGAAACAATATCGCAGATGGCGTCACTTAAACCTAAACCGGGCGCTATCTCTACAGAACCCGAAATTTGCCGTATCTCAGCTGATAGATTATGTTCGGCCAAAAACTCCTGCAGAATGTTAGGGTAGGTGGTCGCTATCGCTTTGCCTTGTAGATCTTTGAGTTCCTGTATATCGGAGTCTTTAGGAATTCCGATCTTTAATGTACAACGACCAAAACCGAGCCTTTGCAAATACGTCACCTTCTCTTGAGATTCATCAATAACGTTCTCTCCGACAATACCTAAATCTGCAATACCTTGGGCAACATATCCGGGAATATCATCATCGCGTAGGAACAATATTTCAAGGTTGAAATTATTGACCGTGGTGATCAGGGAACTTTTATAGTTTTCAAAATCAAGTCCACAATTTTTAAGCAACTGAACTGATTTTTCATTTAATCTACCCGATTTTTGGATAGCGATTTTAAGATTCTTCAAAATGTAGGATTTTTAATGTTTATTACTATTAATAAAAGAAAGATAACTCGGGGTTTTTGCTTCACGTAGAAACACATTACATTACATATCGCCAAAATGGCGATGATGGAAATGGATGTGATGTGTAAACAAATAAGTCATTTTTATTAATAATGCAACAAAAATATACTTTTGTTGTGTGTTTTGCAAATAATTATTTAATGATCCTTTTTATTTTATTGGATTTCTTTATTAGTTTATGTAATCCTTCGTAATCTTCTTTATCTAATTTTGTATATAGATTTTGCAGTTGTTTAATATGCTCTTCCAATACTTCTAATACATTCTCACGGTTTTGTTTAAAGATAGGCGTCCACATGTCGGGAGATGATTTTGCCAGACGAACAGTGGATTCGAATCCAGAGCCTGCAAGTTCAAAAATACGTCCCTGTGATTTTTCTTTTTCCAAAACAGTCAATGCAAGTGCGAAAGAAGTAAGGTGGGAGATATGCGATACATAAGCCGTATGCATGTCGTGTTCCTCGGCGGTCATGAATGTTGTTTTCATTTCCAGTTGTTCCGTCAGCGCATCGGCTAGCTCAAAAGCGTCTTCATCTGTTTTGAATGCTTCCACATACACCATCACCTTATCTTTATATAGATTGGGAATGGCGGCTTCCGGTCCCGAATATTCTGTACCCGCCATCGGGTGGGCTGCGATATACCGCCCACGGTTAGGATGATCTGCTATCAAACGTAAAATGTTTGTTTTTGTAGATCCCATGTCAATAACCACTTGATTGGTCACCTTGTCTAAAATGCTTGGTAGCATGTGCATGATCGCATCTACAGGTACAGTCAAGACAATAATTCGGCTGGATGCAATAGCGTCATCTAGTGATTGGATTTCATCAACGAGTCCCAGCTGCAAAGCTTTTTTTGCGTTGGCCTCGTTCTTCTCTACACCGATTATCTTTTTCGCGAATTGGGTTTCTTTTAAACGGATGCCGATAGACCCGCCAATTAATCCAACGCCGACAATAGTTATGTTCATTTTTTGTGATTCCAATTTTTAATTCCTAATGCTTATTCTTTGTTCCGGATGCTTTTATCCGTTCGATAGCTTGATCGAATACTTCCTCTTTTGCACACAGGCTGATACGGATATACTGTTCGCCTGCGCTACCGAATATTCCGCCAGGTGTAATGAATACATGTGATTGATGCAGGATATCATCACTTAATGTATATCCGTCTGTATACTTGCCGGGAACTTTTGCCCAAACGAAAAGTCCGACTTGAGCACGATTATAGTCACATGCCAATATATCCATGATATGAAAAACCTTTTCCCGTCTTTTTGCATAAACAGCATTAAGTTCGGAATACCAGGAGGGATCCAGTCGGAGCGCCGTTGCCGCAGCCAATTGGAGTGGTAGAAACATCCCCGAATCCATATTGCTTTTAAAACGCAAGATTTCGTTGATACGGCTTTCGTCAGCTATCAGCATGCCAATGCGCCAACCCGCCATATTAGATGATTTGCTCAAAGAGTTCAGTTCAATAGCAACGTCTTTCGCTCCTGGCACAGCCATTAAGCTGAGCGGCTTATCATTTAATATGAAGCTGTAAGGATTGTCGTGGCAAATCAATATATTATGTTTCTTGCCGAAAGCTACAACTCGTTCAAACAATTCCATAGTAGCGGATGCTCCGGTAGGCATATGAGGATAGTTAATCCACATCATTTTCACTTTACTTAAATCGCTTTTTTCCAGCGTCTCAAAATCAGGTTGCCAATTATTTTCGGCAATTAATTCGTAAGAGATTGCTGTCGCGCCGCTTACTCTTACCGCGCTTGTATAAGCCGGATAGCCTGGATTGGGGATCAATACCTCATCACCTTCTTGTAAATACGTCATACAGATATGCACGATGCCTTCTTTTGAACCAATAAGGGGGAGGATCTCTGTTTGCGGGTTTAAATTTACACTATAATAGCGTTGATACCAATCGGCCATAGCTTCTCGAAGAATCGCGGCTCCTCTATAACTTTGATAGCCGTGTGTATGGTTTTTACTTGCTTCTTCGCTTAAAACACGTAGTACATCTGGATGTGGCGGCAGATCGGGACTCCCGATACCTAAGTTAATCACCTGTGCCCCGTGCTTATTCATCTCGTCAATTTCCCGCAACTTTTTGGAGAAGTAATACTCCTCTGTATGTTGTAGTCTATGGGCAACTTCTATGTGCATATTAATAAATTTGAAATTTAGCGCCTAAATTACAGATTTAATGCAATAAAGAATCGCATTTAATAGGAAAATATCAAAACATTGCAACAATAGGGTTATGTTGATGCTTTTAGATTAGGTAAAACGTATTTGTTTGTTACTTTTGTAGTCTTAATATAGTACATGAAGACATACTTTAGACTGTTATCTTTTGCAAAACCTATCGGGAAATATGCTGTTCCTTATATTATCTGTACCATTATTACGGTGGTTTTCGGTACACTTAACCTTGCTTTATTAGCTCCGTTATTGCAGGTATTGTTTAAAGGGACAGGCAATGTGGATGTGAATCCTGCAGATACCCCGATAAAGCCAGATGGCTACGATATGGGAGATTGGTTTATGTATTTGGCGGATAAATTGTATTATGATATTGGCCCGTACGAAGCCTTAAAATATGTCTGTATCGTTATTGTCACATCTGTATTTATCAGTAATCTATTTCGTTACCTGTCACAGCGGGTAATGGAAAATTTGCGAATCCATACACTTTTAAATTTACGTAAGGCGGTCTTCAATAATGTGATGGATCTCCACGTAGGTTTTTTTACAAACAGCAGGAAAGGGGACGTGATGTCAAAAATAGCATCGGATGTACAAGTGGTACAGTTTTCTGTAACATCGACCTTGCAAGTTGCTTTTAAAGAGCCCTTACAGCTTATTGCGTATATAGTGGTTCTATTCAGTTTTTCTGCTAAATTGACCCTATTTTCAATAGCGGTTATTCCCGTTTCAGCCTTTTTAATCTCTTTAATTGTGAAAAGATTGCGTGAACAGGCCCGGGAAGCGCAGCAGTCTTACGCGAACATGATTTCGTATTTGGACGAGGCACTTTCAGGCGTGAAAATCATCAAAGCATTTAACGCTATTCCATTTGTCAAAGACCGTTTTAACGGGGAAAGTGAGCATTATTCGAAGATACTGCGGAGAATGGTGCGTAGACAGCAAATGAGTTCACCTGTTTCCGAATTGCTTGGTGTAGTGATGGTGGCGGTTATTTTATTGTATGGAGGGAATTTAGTCCTAACCGGACAGGGGGAGTTGTCCGCATCTGAGTTTATAGCTTATATCGGTATTTTCTCACAAGTGATGCGTCCGGCGAAAGCTTTGACAGAATCTTTTTCAAGTATCCACAATGGTATCGCAGCGGGCGAACGTGTATTGGAACTTATCGATGAACGTAACGCAGTAATCGATAAACCTGATGCAAGGCCGGTACATGGTTTTAACCATGAGATAGCGTTTAAAGATGTGAATTTTGCGTATGGTGAAAAACAGATTTTGCGTAATATTAATATCGAGATACCGAAGGGCAAAACAATTGCTTTGGTTGGGCCGTCCGGAGGTGGGAAATCGACGTTGGTTGATTTGATTCCGAGGTTTATGGACGTGACCGGAGGGGCTATCGTGGTAGATGGCGTCGATGTGCGTGACCTTCAACAGGAATCGTTACGGACATTGATCGGCACTGTCAATCAGGAAACGGTATTGTTCAACGATACCATATTTAATAACATTGCTTTTGCTCAACCGAGCGCGACAATGGAAGAAGTGGAACATGCAGCACGCATTGCGAATGCGCACGATTTCATCTTGAAAACAGAAAATGGTTACGAAACAAATATCGGTGACCGTGGAGCTAAATTATCCGGCGGTCAGCGGCAACGTATATGTATCGCCCGGGCGGTACTGCGGAATCCTCCGATTATGTTATTGGACGAGGCAACCTCTGCATTAGATACGGAATCAGAAAAATTAGTGCAGGACTCGCTCTATAAACTGATGGAGAATAGAACAACTGTGGTTATTGCCCACCGTTTAAGTACGATTCAAAATGCAGATAATATTGTAGTGATTGAAAATGGACAGGTTGTGGAACAGGGTAACCATCACGATCTCATTGCAAAAGACGGGCTATATAAACGGTTGATTGATATGCAGCAATTTATTGATTAGTTTTTTAACTTCTTTTTCCCCGTGAAAAAGAAGCAAAAACCTCGTCACTTCGAATGTTTTACATTTGGAATAGTACTAAGGATGAATTTGTACAGTTGTAAAACATTCGGATGCGACTGTTAATGTTAAGAGGGGGATTGTGCAATTGTATTATCTCATCCTTAACCTTTCAATGCCACATATAAAATTTTGAAATATGTAGAAATTTGATGGATGCACTATCCACCCCATCAAAATTTTAAAGTGGCGAGTTTTTTTGTATACTTTTTTGCGGTAAAAAAAGTATAAAACAATAAATTTGTTTAGGAGGCAGAAATGAACGCAACGGAGAAACTTAATTTTTTAATTCAAGATAACAACTTAGATACCGAATTAAAACATATCGCCCAAAAGGTGCTTCAAAGTGAGCGGGTGAGTTTTGAGGAAGGAGTTCTATTATATGAACGCGGAGAACTGGGTTATTTAGGTGTACTAGCTAACTATATCCGTGAAAAAAACCACGGCGACTATACCTACTTCAACAGAAATTTTCACATCGAACCGACCAACGTATGTGTATACGATTGTAAGTTTTGTGCCTATTCCCGTTTGATCAAGGAAAGGGAACAAGGATGGGAAATGGATGTCTCAGGTATGATGGACGTCGTAAAAAAGTACGACGATGAACCTGTTACCGAGGTACATATTACAGGTGGTGTCGTGCCGAAGCAGAACTTAGATTTCTATGCTGACTTTTTTCGGCAGTGCAAAGCACATCGTCCTGATTTACATATCAAAGGACTTACTCCGGTAGAGTATTACTACATATTCAAGAAAGCAAAAATGAGCCACTACGATGGCTTAAAATATCTACAAGAATGTGGACTTGACTCGATGCCGGGAGGTGGGGCGGAAATTTTCCACCCGGAAGTCCGTGAGAAAATAGCAGGTGACAAGTGTACGGCTGAACAATGGTTGGATATTCATGAGCAAGCGCATAGTTTAGGAATGCGTACTAACGCTACGATGTTGTATGGGCATATCGAAGAATTTTGGCATCGTGTAGACCACATGGAGCGATTACGTGAATTGCAGGACAAGACTGGAGGTTTCCAGGCATTTATCCCGTTAAAGTTCCGTAATCAAGGTCATCAAATGTCACACGTTCCAGAAGTATCGGTGGTGGAAGACCTAAGAAACTATGCGGTAGCGCGAATTTATATGGATAATTTCGATCATATCAAAGCTTATTGGGCGATGATTTCCAGAGATACTGCACAGCTTTCTTTGGCATTCGGTGTGGATGATATCGATGGCACATTAGATGATACTACTAAAATCTATTCCATGGCGGGTGCAGAAGAACAGCATCCGGCAATGAGCACTCGCCAGCTAGTCGAGCTTATTAAGCAGGTAGACAGGCATCCAATCGAACGCGATACATTATATAAAATCGTGACTGATTATAAAGATGTTGTTTTTGACGAGGCAAATAAACCAAATTATTATTCGTTACCCGTAGTAGAATAACAGTTAGACATTGAGAAAGACATTTTATTTTATCCGACACGGACAGACAGATTTAAATTTAAAAGGGATTGTTCAAGGGAGAGGTATAGATTCTCCGCTGAATGAAACAGGACATAAGCAGGCACAGGCTTTTTATGAAGCTTTTAACCATGTCCCTTTTGATAAAATATATACATCCACCTTGTTGCGGACGAAACAAACTGTTCGACCTTTTTTGGAACAAGGTATACCGAGTGAAGAATTGATCGGTCTGGATGAAATTTCGTGGGGGATTTATGAAGGGAAAGAGCAGGACGAAACGATTATGACAGGCTTTGAAGAAGTAGTCAGTTCTTGGAGGGATGGAAACTTAGATTTAAGCATCGAGCTCGGGGAGTCCCCCAACCAGCTTGTAGCCCGCCAACAAGAGGCAATATCTTATATGTTGCAGCAGAAATACGAAGAAACTTTATTAGTGTGTATGCACGGTCGGGCAATGCGTATCATGCTCTGTCATTTAACAGGTGTTCCCGTATGCTTAATGGATGATTTCCCGCATACCAATACAGCGCTTTATGTTTTGGAATATAATGGTAGTTATTTTGAAATAGTTGATCATTATAACGTTAAACATCTAGAAAATCTATAATGGATAAAATAGCGATATCTGCTGTTTCTTATACGAACACACTTCCTTTTTTGAATGGTATAAGAAACTCGGATGTAATAAATGCGATAGACCTCTCCGTAGACTACCCCAGTGAATGTGCGCGAAAGGTTATAGATAATGAGGTGGATATGGGGATTATTCCTATTGCCGCTCTAGCTAAGCTCTCTAATTACCATATTATTGGTGATTACTGTATTGGAAGTGACGGTGCGGTAGATTCCGTGTTTATTTTTTCCAATAAACCGATTGAGGAAATCAAAACGCTGCTGTTGGATAAACAGTCTAGAACCTCCAATGGATTGGCACAAATTCTATTGAAGCATTACTGGAAAAAAGATATAGAAGTGTTGACAGAAGGAGAGGCGGATGCTTATGTATTAATTGGTGACCGTACATTTGGCAAAAAAAACAAAGTACCTTTTGCATACGATATGGGGTATTATTGGAAAGATATGACAGGTTTGCCTTTTGCTTTCGCTGTATGGGTTTCGAATAAAGAATTGCCTGAAGATTTTCAAGAAGCATTCAACCATGCCCTGGCGAAGGGTGTGGCACGTCCAGAGGATGTTATCCCAGGGTTGCCTGTGTATGAGGGTTTCGATTACCACACGTATTTGACGGAGAGTCTTGATTTTCATCTGACCGTGGATAAAAGAAAAGCGATCGATCTGTATTTAGAGTTGTATGCTAAGCTGAAAATATAATGTGTCTTTGGAACAGCAGCTTCCCAAATAGCAAAGTTTTAAATCTCGTTGTGAACCTAAAAAAGCTTAAAGTTTTTAATTCTTTGCGCACTATAGATACCTTTTTTTCCGGAGCTTACATAGCTAATCAGGCAGGTTATCAAGAAAAACAGACCGTATTGCCAACCAAATAACTCCATGGCCATTACTGTACACGCAATAGGTGTTTTTGTGCAGCCAGCAAACACCGAAACAAAACCGGTAGCGGCTAGGAGTGCCAAGGGAAGGGGGATTAAAGGCGCTAATGCATTGCCTAAGGTAGCACCAATGAAAAACAGCGGCGTGACTTCCCCTCCTTTGAAGCCCGCGCTCAAAGTCAGTGCAGTCAATCCTATTTTGATAAGGAAATCTGTGGTAGGAAGAGGTTGCTGAAAGGCAGCAATAATTGTGGGGATACCGAGCCCTATATGTTTAGTGGACTGTAGGAGAAAGACAGCTAAAATAACTAATATTCCACCAATAAAAGGACGAAGTAAGGGTTGTTTTATTTTTTTGAATCCGTTGTTGAATATATCGCCAGTATAGCGAAATAACATGGATGCTAGTCCAAATAGGCTACCCGCAAGCAATAAATAGGCAACGATAGAAAAAGACCAGGTAGGAACTTCACCAATAGGGGGATAATGGGTGTGTAAATCACCGTAGAGACCACATGCCCAGTTAGAAAGTAATGCTGTTGCTAATATAGCACCTACACCTCGCCAACGTATTCTACCTAACTGCACCATCTCGATCGCGAAGATGGCACCAGCTAATGGAGTTCCAAAAAGTGAGGCAAATCCCCCCGCTATTCCACATAACAAGAGAATACGTCTGTCTTGTTTCCCTAGTGGAACGAACTTGTTGAATTGGGCGGCAACAGTGCCTCCATATTGTACCGCCGTTCCTTCGCGCCCTGCCGAGCCACCGAAAAGATGGGTAATCAAGGTTGCGAGTATGACCATAGGTGCCATTTTCCATGGAACACTGAGTGATGTGGGATAATAATATTCTTCCAGCAAAAGGTTATTCCCTTTTTGTGCATTTTCGCCATACCGCTGATACCACCATACAATGAATACGCCTGCAAAGGGTAGCAACGATATTATCCAAAGGTGAGTTTCACGGAACAAGGTGACTTCATTTAAGGCATACAGAAATACCGCAGAAAGAGAACCTACCATTCCGGAAATAGCTAATATTAAAAGCAACCACTTAAAGAAAAGGCGTATTAAAAAGGAAACTGATTTTATCATGCTTTATCAATAACTATCTTGTTTGAAGACCATTCAAATAAAGTAGACGTCATCAGCTTTCACGGCGGTTCAGGGCAGACATCATTGCCACGACTAAACAAATGTACTGTTTTCCGATAAACTTACAAAATATCTTTTTTTGAGTACGTTCTGTAGGTGATTACAAAATTTGTGTAATCTTTCGTTAACTTTAGACGTCGCTGCATATTATTGAATTGCTTCCCGATATGCCGATGGTGTAGAACCCGCAATGGATTTGAAAATCTTATGAAAACTAACGAAATTATGGAAACCGCACTCGAAACATATTTCCTTAATGGGTGCGTTGCCTTCGGATAATAGTTTACAAGCATGTCCTATTCGAAGTTCGTTAACGAATTCAATTAGTGTTTTTCCGGTGCGTTGTTTAAAGTAGCGACAAAAAGAGTTAGACGTCATTCCGGCTATATGAGCAATTTCGTCAAGATGAATCTTAGCCTTATAATGTAAACGAATATAGTCCAATATCTTGTTCATACGAAGATAGTCACCTTGTTGTTGTGGAGTCGTGTAGTTGGCGCTTACCAATGTGGTCGGCGTATGCAAAGTTGCTGTATAATCGAGTATGTCAAGAAGCATAATGAGCCGTTTGGTAGGCATTTGGGTAGATAGATTTTCAAAGAAATGGATAAGGTACGCGTCATCCGGCGGAAATAAAATAGCCCGTTTGGCCAACCGATAAACTTGCTTGACAGTAACCGCTTCTGGTAATCCTAAAAAATCAGAACCAATAAAATCTGGTTTAAAATGGACGGCATGAATGCTGGCTACATTTGGGGAATCTATTTTCATATATTCTTCATCAAAAAGCCAGTAATGTGGTGTTTTAGATCCTATTAAAACGATAAAATTATCAGCGAACTGTTGTATGCAATCACCTACAAAAAACGTCCCTTTTCCTTGTTTGATATAGATAAACTCTAACTCTTCATGGTAATGCCATACATTGTGGTTTTGTGGTGTATTATCATGCCGAATTGCAATAGAACTTGGGGTAGACGAAGTATGGTCTAGTCGCTGCATAGAAAAGATATAATTTATTTATTCGTATAAGAGATTAAATTTACATAAAGTGTGTTAATATTGGTTAGTAAATCGGTAAAATAGTTCAATAATGCCGGGGTAATTTATACTAGCTTTACTTTCCAAATATCGTTTCTATGGCACGGGAGAAGAAATATACGCTAGCTATTGCTTTGATAACCTCTTTATTTTTCTTTTGGGGGTTTATCCACAATCTTGACCCTATTCTGATTCCGCATTTGCGAAATGCATTCAGTTTGACGCATTTTCAGGCGTCTTTGGTGGACTCAGCTGTTTTTATTGCTTACTTTTTGTTAGCTATTCCTGCGGGTTACATTATGAAACGCTTTGGATATAAGATAGGTATCACTGTAGGTTTGCTTGTTTTTGCGTTGGGATGTTTTCTTTTTGTGCCCGCAGCGAATAAGATTAACTACTATTTCTTTTTGGGCGCCTTGTTTGTTGTATCTTGTGGCCTTGCTATATTGGAGACGGCAGCGAACCCTTATATCACCGTATTGGGGGATCCCGAAAAAGCGACTCAACGGCTTAATTTTGCACAATCTTTCAACGGTTTGGCTGCATTTATTGCGCCTATTGTTGGAGGTAAATTTATTCTAACGGAAGAACCGAAATCAGCTGAAGAGATTGCCGCCTTGAGTGAACAGGCGAGAAATGCATATATACAAGCAGAAACTGCTTCCGTAAAAGGACCTTACTTCGTGTTGGGATTGATTCTGCTATTGGTAACTGTCTTTTTTATTTTTACAAAATTACCCGAAATCAAAGAAGAAGATGATGGTAATGGATCACGGGGTGTGTTTGGTTCGCTACGGCACAAAAATGTCTCTTGGGCAGTAATAGCACAATTTTTCTATATCGGTGCACAGGTTTGTATATTAAGCTTTTTAGTTATGTACGCTACGGAGGTCTCAGGTATAGCTCCTACGCAAGCAAGTTATTACGCCGGTGTTGCGGGGCTTGCCTTTATGCTTGGAAGATTTATTGGAACATTCTTTATGAGATATATAGAGCCACTTAAGTTGCTGTTGATATACGCATTGATTTCCATGTGCTTAACCTTATATGTAATTTATGGTAATGGGATAGGAACCTTATACGCCATGATTGGTATTGCTTTTTTTATGTCTATTATGTTTCCGACGATTTTTGCCGTAGGTGTAGAAGGTATTGGTGCGGATACGAAATCAGCTTCCAGCTTGATTGTCATGTCGATTGTAGGTGGGGCTGCACTGCCCCCCGTGTTGGGTTTGGTGTCAGATTGGACCGGAAATTTCCAGCTAGCGTATTATGTAGTGTTTGTTTGCTTTGTCGTAGTGGCGCTGTTCGCTTGGAATAACAAAGGAGCAAGAATAAAAGAACAAGGATAAAGGATAATAAGTGACGGATCCCAAGAGGTCCATCTTTAAACTAGAAATAAAAAATGAGGAGATACGCATTAGCACTAGATCTGGTTGAAGATCCGAAATTGATAGCGGAATATGAAGCTTATCACCAAGCGGTATGGCCTGAAATCCGCGCATCGATAAAAGATGCAGGTATTGATGATATGGCAATATATCTATTTGGAAATAGGCTGTTTATGATTATGGACGTAAATAATACATTTAGCTTTGAAAAGAAAAACGAAATGGATGTAACCAACGCGAAAGTGCAGGAGTGGGAGGCACTGATGTGGAAATATCAACAAGCTATCCCCGGCGCTAAACCAGGGGAAAAATGGGTATTGATGGAGAAAATTTTTGAGTTGTAAAATGGATAGGGAGCGGTTATCATATTTACAAATACATCCGAAGGACAACGTATTAGTGGCATTACGGGATTTGCCGAAAGGATTTAAGGTGGAGTTAGGTGAACAGCGATTCTTTTTACGGGAGGCTGTCCGCGCGAAACATAAATTCACGATTTATCCGCTGGAAAAAGATGCTGATATATTAATGTATGGTGTTTTAGTTGGCAAGATGAACTATGGAGTGCTGGAAGGCGCGTTAATCACCACAGATAATTTGCGTCATGCTTCCGATGATTTTAAACTGGGTAACAGAAAATTATATTGGGAGAAACCCGATGTATCGGCCTTTGAAGGACGTACTTTTAATGGATTCCATCGTAGTAATGGTACAGTTGGAACGGCTAATCATTGGCTGGTTATTCCATTGGTGTTTTGTGAGAATAGGAATGTGCTGACCCTAAAATCAGCACTGGAAGAGAAATTAGGCTATCAGGTAGAGTCAAAGGACTATTCCGACGAAGTGGAAGAATTAATTGTGCGCTATCAGGCGGGTGCTTCTGTGGATGAATTGTTGGCCGTAGACCTTTCGTCAGCGAAAATCCGTAAAGGGAAAAACCGTTTGTTTCCAAATGTAGATGGTGTCAAGTTTTTAAATCATGATATGGGCTGTGGAGGTACACGGATGGATTCGGATGCGCTATGTGGATTGCTTGCGGGATATATTACACACCCGAATGTCGCTGGTGCTACTATTTTAAGCCTTGGTTGCCAGCACGCACAAGCCTCTATATTGCGGGATGAAATTAAAAAGCGGGATGCTAAATTTGATAAACTGTTGTATATTTTTGAGCAACAATTGGAAGGTACGGAACAGGGGTTGATGCAAAAGGCTATTAAAGCGACTTTCGCCGGGTTGACGAAAGCAAATAAACAGATCCGCCAGCCGGCAGCTTTAGATAAATTATGTATCGGATTAGAATGTGGGGGTTCGGATGGATTTTCGGGTATTTCGGCCAATCCAGCTTTAGGATATGTATCGGATATGTTAGTGACAATGGGAGGTTCGGTTATTTTAGCAGAGTTTCCAGAGCTTTGCGGTGTGGAGCAGGAACTGAGTGACAGATGTGTTGATGAGGTGACTGCCGAGAAATTTATGCATTTGATGAAGACATATAATGCGAAAGCAGAAGCAGATGGTTCCGGTTTTTATATGAATCCGTCACCGGGAAATATTCGCGATGGATTGATTACGGATGCAATAAAGTCTGCAGGTGCCGCAAAGAAGGGAGGAAACTCCCCTGTAACTACAGTAGTAGACTATCCCGAGGTGGTGAACGCACCGGGACTAAACCTGTTATGTACACCGGGCAACGATGTGGAAAGTACAACGGCGGAGGTGGCAGCAGGGGCGAATATCGTGCTTTTTACAACCGGATTGGGGACACCAACAGGAAACCCTATTGTACCCGTTATTAAACTCTCTACGAATACCAAAACATTTGAAAAGATGCCCGATATTATCGATATCAACTGTGGGACGATTATCGATGGGGAGGAAACCATTCAAGAAACAGCACATCGGATATTGGAATATGTGATTAGGGTGGCGAGCGGAGAAGAACAACCGAAAGCTGTCCAATTAGGACAGGATGATTTTATTCCTTGGAGAAGAGGAGTATCGTTGTAAATTAATATGGAAATTAACACTTAAAATAATATGTCAAAGCTAAATAACAAAGTAGCAATTATTACGGGAGGTGGCAGTGGTATAGGAAAAGCTATAGCAGAACTTTTTGCCCACGAGGGAGCTTATGTACACATAGTTGATTTAAATGCCGAGGTGGCTCAACCTGTTGTCGATGGTATTATATCAATGGGGGGGCAAGCCAAATTACATACGTGTAATGTTGCAGAGCAAGCCGATATACTACGTGTAGTAGAAAGCATTGGGAGAGTAGATGTTTTGGTTAACAATGCCGGCATCGCGCACGTCGGTAATTTGGAAAAATGTTCGACGGAAGACTTCGAACGTGTATTTAATGTAAACGTAAAAGGAGCATACAATGCACTTTACGCCGTAGTGCCTGTCATGAAAGCGAATGGAGGGGGAGCAATCTTGAATTTAGCATCTATTGCAGCGGTGGTAGGTATCAGTGATCGATTTGCTTACTCTATGAGCAAAGGTGCGATCTATGCGATGAGTATGTCAGTAGCTCGGGATTACATGGCGGACAATATCCGTTCTAACTCTATTTCTCCGGCGAGGGTACACACGCCTTTTGTGGACGGTTTTATTGCTAAAAACTATCCCGGGCAGGAAGCAGAAATGTTTGAGAAGCTTTCCAAATCCCAACCCATAGGCAGAATGGCAAAACCGGAAGAAATCGCTAAATTAGCGTTGTTTCTGTGTTCCGATGACGCGGGCTTTATAACAGGGAACGATTACCCGATCGATGGTGGATTTATTAAATTGAATAATTAATTACAAATATCTAAATACTTAATACTGAAATAAAAATGAAATTAATACGATTCGGAGAATTTGGAAGAGAAAAAATTGGCGTACAAATCGATGGTATAAATTATGATGCGTCCGCTTTCGGTGGAGATTATAATGAGCAATTTTTTGCTGAAAATGGTTTAGCGAGATTAGATGAGTTTGTAAAAGCAAATGAAGGTAAGTTGACAGAGATACCGTCGGATACACGCTTAGGTGCTCCTTTTGCCCGTCCTTCTAAAATTGTTTGTATAGGTTTGAATTACAAGGATCATGCGGAGGAAACTGGAGCAGCGATACCAAGCGAACCGATTATCTTCATGAAATCGACAACTTCATTGGTGGGACCTAACGACCAAATAGTGATCCCTAGAAACTCGGCAAAAACCGATTGGGAAGTAGAATTTGGTATTGTAATAGGGAAAAAGGCCTCTTATGTAGAAGAGGCAGAAGCATTGGATTATGTAGCAGGTTATGTACTGCATAATGATGTGTCGGAACGAGCGTATCAGTTGGAACGTGGAGGCACTTGGGATAAGGGAAAAGGCTGTGATACATTTGCACCGATGGGACCTTATATGACTACAGTTGACGAGATTCCGGATATCAACAACGTACGTCTTTGGTTAAAAGTGAACGGTAAAACATATCAAGACGGTAATACGGCCAATTTGATTTTTTCTGTGCAACATGTCGTATCTTATGTCTCACAATTTATGACCTTGTTACCAGGAGATGTGATTTCAACTGGAACACCGGCAGGTGTTGGGTTAGGTTTTAATCCGCCGATTTACCTCAAAGCCGGAGATGTAGTCGAATTGGGAGCAGATTATTTGGGCGAATCACGCCAGGAGGTTGTTGCTTATGCGTATTGATTCACATCAGCACTTTTGGATATTCAATGCCGATCGGGATGCTTGGATAACCGATGATATGGAAGCCATTCGGCAGAATTTTTTGCCGATCGATTTGGCGGCAGTGCTCAAAACGAGCGGGATAGACGGCACAATCGCTGTACAGGCCTCGCAATCACACGAAGAAACACAATTCTTGGTAGATTTGTCGACTATGTATGCGATGATCAAAGGGGTTGTCGGATGGGTGGATCTGCAATCAGAAGACATAGAGAAACATTTAGAGAGCTTTAGCCGATACAATATTATCAAGGGATTCAGGCACGTAATAGAGGGGGAAGAAGATCCCGATTTTTTAATCCGTCCGGCGTTCCTACGAGGGATTAAGGCATTGACAGCACGTCAGTATACATATGATTTATTGATCCGTCCGAGACATTACAATAGCACGTTAGCCTGTGTGGAGCAAAATCCAGAACAACGTTTCGTGTTAGACCATATGGCAAAACCAGCTATACGAACGAAAGAATTTGATGAATGGGCAACGTTTATCGAGAAATTGGCCGTATTCCCGAACGTATACTGTAAGATTTCGGGGTTGGTGACAGAAGCGGATTGGAATAATTGGGTCGTCGATGATTTCAAACCTTATATACAGCATGTCATAACTTGCTTTGGAAAACAGCGTGTCATGTTTGGGACGGATTGGCCAGTTTGCCTTGTCGCTGCTACGTATGAAGAAGTAATGAAGATCGTTGAGACGGGGTTGGAAGATTTTTCCGAAGAAGAATTAGATGCTTTTTGGGGAGGAAATGCCGTTCGATTTTATGGGATAAAGTAAAGCATAGAGCATGGATTTAAATTTAAAAGATAAAGTCGTTATTGTAACGGGTGGTGCGAAAGGCATTGGTAAGGCCGTCGTTCTGGCATTAGCAAAAGAAGGGGCACTACCTGTTATTGTGGGGCGGAAGCAAGTCGATAATAATTTCGTTAAAGCAGAAGTGGAAGCTTTAGGAGGGAAAGCTCTTGCGGTTGAAGCCGAGCTCTCGAAACCCGACGATTGTAAGAAAGCGGTAGAAGAGACACTGGATGTTTTAGGACGTATTGATGGTTTGGTCAATAATGCAGGGCATAATGATGGAGTAGGACTGCTTTCTGGTGACTATGAACGTTTTGTAGAATCATTGCATAAGAACTTGATTCACTATTATTTGATGGTTCATTATAGTATTGATGCTTTACGTATTTCTAAAGGCAGTATTGTAAATATTAGTTCAAAAACAGCAGAGACCGGACAGGGGAATACTTCGGGCTATGCGGCTTCAAATGGAGGGAGGAACGCGCTCACGCGCGAATGGGCGGTAGAGTTATTGCCATACGACATTCGGGTGAACGCTATTGTCGTGGCTGAATGTGCAACACCACAGTACGATTCTTGGATCCAGACGTTGGATAATCCGGCAGAAACCTTGAAGAAAATTACGGATCGTATACCGTTGGAACATCGTATGACTACACCCGAAGAAATAGCCAATACAACAGTGTTTTTGCTGTCTAATAAATCAAGCCATACTACTGGGCAACTTATTCATGTAGATGGTGGATATGTGCATTTGGATAGGGCGCTGATCAAAGAAGATTAATCTTCTTCAAACGGCTCAATATGCACAAAGACATTCCCGATGTTGTCTAAGTTTGCGATTAGATAGTCTTTGAGGTCATGCGCTATAGCATGCCCCTCGCGTACGGACAGGTTGGGATTCACAACGGCATGCAAATCTATCTGGAAGAGCATGCCGATTTTCCGGATATAACATTTTTCTATCAACTCGACTCCTGCTACATGCAGGGAGTGTTGACGCACTTCTTCCTCCAACTCTTCATAACGGTTCTCGTCCATGATTTCCGCTAACGCCGGACGAAATATGCCATAACAATTATAGATAATTAATCCGGAAGCCAATAATGCTGCCCAATCATCCGCACTTTCATAGCCCTCACCGAAAATCAAAGCTACTGATATACCGATAAAAGCGGCTACCGAGGTAATGGCATCACTACGATGGTGCCAGGCGTCGGCCTTGAGAGATGTACTATTGAGTTTTTTGCTTCTCCGCATAATCACCCTAAAAGAAATTTCTTTCCAGATAATAATCGCTCCTAATACATACAATGTCCAGGATTTGGGTGCCTCGTGTGGTGTCTGAATGTTATGAATACTCTCTTTCGCAATAATGAAAGCCGAAACAATAAGGAAAATAACAACGATAAAGGTAATCAAAGGCTCTATACGTCCATGTCCATAAGGGTGTGTCTGGTCGGCTGGACGTTTAGAATATTTTAATCCCAATAATACCAAAAACGAAGAAAAAATATCTGCGGTAGATTCAATGGCATCGGCAATTAAGGCATGGGAATGTCCGAAGTAACCCGCTAACCACTTCACCAATGCCAACAAGAAGTTGGTCAGTATGCTAAAGTAAGTAGTTCTAATCGCCTTATCCGAGTTTGACATTATTTCGACCTATTTTCCTCAAAGATAAGGCATTTTATGTAAGAAAGGGGCAAGGTGGAAAACTACTTGTCGTACCCAGAAAAGCAGTCTGGCGTATTATATCGAAAAAAAGTATGTCTTTTTGCAAAAAAAATCCGTTCTTTAAGGCACAGAAATACCTTACATAACCAAATGATTCAAAAAAATATATGGAAAGTATTGTAAAAATGGTATCCAATCTTGTTTGGAGTGATTTCTTTATATACCTATGTTTATTCACAGGATTATATTTCTCTATCCGAACCCGATTTTTGCAAGTAGGGTATATCAAAGAGATGTTGCGGTTACTATTTGTAAAACGCGACTCCGATAAAGGTATTTCTTCTTTTCAGGCCTTTGCCTTAGCTATTTCGGGACGGGTAGGTACGGGTAATATTGTTGGGGTGGCTACTGCAATTTTTATGGGTGGACCAGGTGCCGTATTCTGGATGTGGGCGATTGCTTTTCTGGGCTCTGCTTCCGCTTTTGTGGAAGCAACGTTAGGACAGGTTTACAAACAGGAACTGGACGGGGAATATCGGGGAGGACCCGCTTATTATATAGAAAAAGGATTAGGTGTAAAATGGTACGCGGTCCTTTTTGCGATTGTGACTATTATTAGCACGGGGCTTCTGCTGCCGGGTGTGCAGAGTAACGCTATTAATGGTACCGTATCCAATGCCTTTAACGTACAACTGACCTCATTTTCGGTCTTGGGGATCGATTTTCCCATCAGTTGGATAGGCATAAGTGTTATTGCGTTGCTGGCAATTATTATTATCGGCGGTGTAAAGCGTTTGGGAAAGGCGGCTGAATATATTGTCCCTTTTATGGCAGGTGCATATATTTTAATGGCGTTAGTCATCATCGCGCTGAATGTCACGGAGATTCCCGCTGTATTCAAACTTATTGTTTCTTCTGCTTTTAGTATGGACGCCACCTTTGGAGGAATTGTAGGAATGGCTATCGCTTGGGGTGTAAAACGCGGAATATATTCCAATGAAGCTGGACAGGGAACAGCACCACACGCTGCCGCTGCCGCGGAAGTAAAACACCCCGCTCAACAAGGGTTGGTGCAGGCGTTTTCGGTGTATGTAGATACGTTGTTTATTTGTACGGCGACCGCTTTTATGATTTTATTTACAGATATGTTCAATACGGGCGAGACGTTTGATGCCACAGGGAAAGCGTTGACATTTGTAACAGAACACGTGCCAGGAGTAGAAGCAGATGGCTTTACACAAGCTGCTGTAGCACATCATTTTCCGGCAATAGGAAACCAGTTTGTGGCAATAGCCCTGTTCTTTTTTGCCTTTACCACGATTATGGCATATTACTATTATGCGGAAACCAATATCGCATACATCTTTAAAAAAGGGAATACAAAGGTGGTGATCTGGATGTTGCGAATAGGTTTTCTAGCGGCAACCTATTTTGGAACAGTCAGAACGGCTGGTCTAGCCTGGGATTTGGGTGATATCGGTGTAGGATTGATGGCGTGGGTCAACTTGATTGCTATCTTGTTACTAAGCAAACCTGCGTTGAAGGTGTGGAAGGATTACAAAACGAAACGTAAAGCAGGAATCAAAGATCCAGATTTCAATCCCAAAGAATTGGGTATTAAAAATGCAGACTTTTGGGAAAAAGAAAAGTAGTATTCTTTTACCCTATTCCGGTACAAGTAGTCGCAAATATCATGACCAGCACGACGAGTGCGACAATGATGATTGTGGTATATGGTGTTCTTCTCATGACCTTATCCTTTTTATATTCTACATAGAAAATAACAAAAGACATGCCTTGCTTCGTGAGAAAACGGAATAAATGTTATTCTGTAGATAATCGTCGACCTACCGTTTTATTCCAACCCGGCACATGTAGTCGCAAATATCAATACCAACGCTATCAAGGCTAATATAACGAATGTGGTTGCAGGTGTTCTTTTCATTTTTTTTACCGCTAGTTTGTGTGCTTAAGGATAGCAAAAGCTATGCCTTAAACATACAAAACGATACAAATCGTTAAAAAGTAACAGGTCGGTTAAGATTTTATATATTATTCAGCTACGACAGCTGCTCCATTAGTTCGTCAAATTCTTTCTTTAAGGCGGCCAATTGCTCTTCCAATGTACTTACACGCCCCTCCAATTCTTGTATGCGGCTCGATGAGCTGCCATCCGAAGCACCGGTGAGGTTTTCGTAATCTTCTTCGTTCACTTCGCCTAGCAGATGTACGTAACGTACTTCTTTTTGGCCGGGGCGCTTTGCCAATTGTTTTACAAAAGGAGGTTCCTGTTCTTGCAAGCGGTTCAATACGTCCTGTACCTCATCTATACTTTCGAAATTAAATAGTCTACCGGCATTGGAATTGATCTCTCCCGGAGTTAAAGGTCCACGGAGGATGAGCAGACATAATGCGGCTAACTCCTGGGGAATCAAAGGATATTGTATGGCGAGGTTATGTTTGTATTTTGTCACACGGCTACCGCCGCCGACCGCCGTAGATATCAGTCCTCTTTTTCGTAATGTATCCAATGCTTCTATAATGGTATTTTCATCATAAGAAACAACAGGTTTCCGTGAGGTTTTCTGGTTGCATGCGGTTTGTAACCCGTTTAGGGTCATGGGGTAATACTCGGGTGTCGTTTTGGATTTTTCCAAAAGTGAACCTAAAACGCGTAACTCTTCTGCACTTAAAACAGGTAAATTGTTTGTTTCTTCCATTTTTTCTGATGAATTGATTCGGTCTGTAGTCTTCGAAGATAAAAAAAATATCCTTGTTTTTTTGTCCGATATGGATTTTTTAACTTCGCGGGGAATAAAACAAGAAATGTTGTGTTACGAATAGCGTACCATCCGGCTTATATACATCCCTTACGGACGGGACATCGTTTCCCTATGGTGAAATATGAGCTTATCCCGACGCAGTTGCTTTACGAGGGAGTGGTTTCCGCAGATTGCTTTTTCGAACCGAAACTAGTGGATATACCTACGATTGTCTTGGCACATGATGAGCGTTATGTCAGCCAGCTAATAGATCTGTCATTGGAGGCGAAAATGGTGCGCAGGATAGGGTTTCCGTTGTCGCAATCCTTGGTAGATCGCGAGCGGTATATCTTGGACGGAACGATCCAAGCCAGTTTGTACGCTTTGGAATATGGTGTCGCTTTCAACGTAGCCGGTGGCACACATCATGCTGGACGTGATTTCGGAGAAGGTTTCTGTTTGTTAAACGATCAGGCAGTGGCGGCCACTTATCTGCTGGATCAGAAATTGGCAACTAAGATATTGATCATCGATCTCGATGTGCATCAAGGCAACGGCACTGCCCATATTTTTGAAGGGCATGCAAATGTATTCACTTTTTCTATGCATGGCGATAAAAACTTTCCTTTTATCAAGGAATGTTCGGATTTGGATATACCCCTGCCGGATGGTATGAACGATGAAGCTTATCTGTCCTTACTGGAGGAAAACCTCGATAAAATATTTACCGTTTTTACTCCTGATTTTGCGTTTTATCAAGCAGGAGTCGATATTTTAGAAACCGATAAACTGGGAAAGCTTAAATTGACGGCAGATGGATGCCGGCGTCGGGACGAAATGGTATTGAATAAATGCCATCAGACTGGACTCCCTGTGCAAATCAGTATGGGTGGAGGTTATTCTGAGCATATCAAAGATATTGTGAATGCACATGTGAACACTTACAAAACAGCCATGGATGTTTTTGGCTTTTGATACTAAATACTAAAAAAAAAATGTTTTTTCACCAAGACGCAACTTTTGAACAACTTTCCATACATCGTGTAGGGAACAAGGCGCAGGATGAGTTTTATGTACTATCTGACACGCCCGTTGATATTTCGCAGGATGAGGTGCTGCCAGATCTGCTGATGCAGTATTTTATGAAACCTTTTAGCAAAGCGAACGAGATTTATCGTTTTTATCATCCGAACGATGATTTGCAACTCAACGAAGTCTATTATTTTGCGAAGCAATACTTTGATGGGAAGATGGCTTTCCATGATATGTCCCAACAACTGGCGAAACACCTCTACGAAGTTTCGGAACATCCGAAAATAAAAGCAGGGGAGGTTTATATCGTTGCGCTCAAAAATGTGCAATTGGAAGGGGAAGAACATGACGCTGTCGGCATCTTTAAATCCGAGAACAAGGAAGCTTATTTAAAGGTGTACCCAAACGCAGGTGGTTTTGATTTGGATTATGAACAGGAAGCCATCAATATCAACAAATTGGACAAAGGTGTGGTTGTCGTGAAGACGGAAGAAGAGGAGGGATATAAGGTGTTAGTCGTAGACCAAACGAACCAATCGGAGGCCGTATATTGGAAAGATGATTTTTTGAAGATCAAAGCGCGTAACGATAGCTTCCAGCAGACCGGAAATTTACTGAAAGTCTATAAGAATTTTGTCCATGATAAATTGGATGAAGCGTTTGAATTGGAAAATGCAGACAAAATTGATCTCTTAAACCGCTCGATGAACTATTTTAAAACAAAGGAGACGTTCGATCAAGGCGAATTCGAAGAGGAAGTCATTGGTAACCCGCAGGCGGCCTCACTCTTCAAGGAATATCAAGAAAACTTTGCGGAAGAGTTCGATACCCCGTTCCAATCAAACTTTGAAATTGCCTCCCCAGCGGTAAAGAAAATGGCGGCTTCCTACAAATCAGTCATTAAATTGGACAAAAACTTTCATATTTATGTGCACGGCAAGCGAGATTATATAGAGTCTGGCTTTGATGAGGAAAGGGGTTTAAATTATTACAAACTATATTTTGAAACCGAAAGTTAATTTAAAAAACGGAAATAGAGGCTATTTCATTGCGATAGCGGTGTGCCTTGTTGTGATGTTCGTTTTATCGTGGATAAAGCAGTCGCCGGCATTTATCGAGCAATACTATAGCCGACAGTTTTATCCGCTTTTTTCGCATTTGCCGAAATTATTATTCGGTTGGTTACCGTTTAGTATCGGCGACGTATTCTACGTTCTCTTATCTGGGTGTTTACTGTGGATGGCGACAGCTGCGGTGATGGCATTCGTTAAACGTAAATGGAGAGTGGCGCAGAAGAGATTGATGCAGTTTGTCCTGGTGCTGCTGGGCACCTATATTTACTTCTATGTGAGCTGGGGGTTGCATTATTATCGGGTACCTTTACAACAACAGCTCGGATTAGAAATCGACACTATTGTTACAGAGGATTATATCGAAATACTAGATCGTTATATAATAGAAATCAACCAACTCCGGGCGCAGTTGGATACAACCGCGATGGATAAGTCCCGGGCACGCCAAGAGTTGCAACAACTCATGCGAAAAAGCGGTGATCGCTTACCCATGCTGTCCGGCACACAGGTAAAAGCGAAACAGCCATTATCTAGCACGTTAGTTTCCTACTTTACGGTAACAGGATATTTTAATCCTTTTACACAAGAAGTGCAGGTGAATGGTATCATGCCCAAAACTTCGTATCCTTTTACGTTGGTACACGAATTAGCCCATCAGATGGGGATAGGTTTTGAAGATGAATGTAATTTTATCGCTTTTTTGATGCTCCAGGACCATTCGAATACATGGTATCGTTATGCAGCTTATTATGAGGCTGTGCAGTATTTACTCCGACCGCTATATTTTCAAGATAAGACGCGCTATGAATCTTATCTTGCGAAGCTATCGGAAGACGTCCGCCATGATTATGCACAAGAACGTCTATTTTGGCAACAATATTACGGTACATTTAATCGCGTAACCAATTGGTTTTACGGGAGCTATCTGCGCCATAATAACCAACCCGAAGGCATGGCACGTTATTCGCTAATGAGCCGCTTGGTGATTGCTTGGGAAAAGCAACGTGTCTTTTAGACGTTCATTTTCGCTCTAACCACTTTTCTCCAGAAAACATAGGCGAGAATAGCGCCCATACTGGCCATGCATACCCCCACGAGCGACGGGTAGTTATAAGCATATCCGATTGTAATAGGGATAGCGCCGAGATAAGCTCCCAGCGTGTTCCCAATATTAAAACTTGCTTGTCCGGCCGCAGCGGCAAATGTCTCGGCACCTTTGGCATTGTTGATCAACATCATTTGTAGCGGCGAACCGATAGAGAAGGAAATTAATCCCGTGATGAATGCCATTGGATAGGCTAAATAGGTGATGTGCGCGATAAAAAACAAGATCAACAGGCACGTTGCCATCGAAATAAAGCCAATAATCACTGCCTTCGAGGGTGTTATGCTGTCGGCCAGTTTGCCCCCAATGATGTTTCCGAAAAACATGCCCAATCCAACCAATATCATGATAATAGGAACACGGTTTTCAGGGAGATTTGATACGTCTGTTACTAATGGAGCGATATAGGATATCCATGCGAACAAACCACCTGTCCCGATAGCGATAACGGCAACCATTAACCAGGCGTCCCAGCGGGCGAAATAGCTGATCTGTTTCAATACGTTATTTGTTTTGCTGGCTTCCATTTTCGGCATCCAAAAATAGATCGCTAAAAAGGTAATGAGACCCAATAAACTAATGACTCCGTATGTAATCCGCCAAGAATAATGATGACCGATATAAGTTCCCAAAGGTACGCCTGCTAAGTTGGCTATAGTCATTCCCGTAAACATGATAGAGATAGCCTGTGCCTCTTTGCCCGGCTTAGCGAGTCGCGCGGCAACTACGGAACCGACTCCAAAAAAAGCACCATGCGGAAAACCGGATATAAAGCGTGAAGTTAATAGCAAGACCTTGTTCGGTGCAATAGCGAAAATGCCATTGAATACGAAAAACAAAAGCATCAAAAAAAGTAATATATTCCGTGGGGAATATTTTCCACTGAAAGCAACCAAGGTAGGTGCACCCACCACTACGCCCAGTGCATAAAGTGCAATTAAATTACTGGCTTCGGGAATGTCAATTTTCAAATCTTTGGCGATGTCTGGAAGGATGCCCATCATGGTAAATTCTGTCATCCCAATAGCTAATCCGCCAAATGCTAACGCGATAAGTGCTTTGTTCATTTGCCTGTGCTGAATAGAGAGCGCAAAGGTAAATATTCTTCTTCTTTTTTTTCCTCAAAAAAAGAAGCAAAAAAAATCGTCGCTTAAAAATTTGATGCGTCCCTCTACCCCGCACTTTTCCCGCATCGAGTATAGTTTTGATGGGATGGGATGTGCAAGAATGATATTTCTGCATATTCCAAAATTTTTGAGGCGACCTTTTATGATAATAAGGGGGATAGTACACGGGTGTGGATAACGCAAAACGTTCTTGTTTAAGGCTTTTTATTTCTAATTTTACGTGTAAAAGTATAATTGTTGACTAAAATAATGAGTTATGCAGTATAGAAATTTGGTTTTACAGTTCATTGGTATTGGAGTTATTACGTTTTTTCTTTCTTGTGAATCACGGAATAAACCAAAAGAGGAAAACGTGAAGGATAGCAATAGGGTAGAACGATTATCCTTAACCGAGGAAACTGCAAAGCGAATTTTTGAACTACCTATACACTGTTTAACGATTGAATATCCAAATAAATTAGGTCAGGTATTGGGAAGCGAAGCTGACCTAAAATCTCCTAAGGCGTTGCGTCCTATTTTTTACGGTTGTTTTGATTGGCATTCGTCCGTACATGGCTATTGGTCTATTGTACGGTTGCTGAAACAGTATCCGGAACTTGATTCGGACGGAAAGATTCACCAATTGTTAAAAAGCCACATTACAAAGGAAAACCTGGCGGTGGAACTAGCTTTCTTCCAGGACGAAAATAACCTGAGCTTTGAACGTACTTACGGTTGGGCATGGCTGTTTAAGCTGCAACAGGAACTAATATCATGGCGGAATGCGGATGCGCAGGAATGGGCGAAGACATTGCAACCTTTGGTCGACCTGCTGTCGGAACGCACACAGCAATATTTATCTAAATTGGTGTATCCTATCCGTACAGGGCAACATGACAACACGGCTTTTAGTCTCACCTTGATGTACGAATATGCGGAAGAGACTGGTGATATGGCATTGCTAAATGCTATAAAAACCAATAGTATACGTTTTTTCGAGCAGGATAAAAATTGTAACCTAGCATATGAACCCAGTGGTTATGATTTTCTTTCGCCTTGCCTGGAAGAGGCTTATCTTATGAGTAAGGTCATGTCGAAAGATGCGTACCAAAACTGGTTAGTGAATTTTTTACCGGTATTATTTGAGGCCGAAATCGAAACCCTCCAACCGGCTATTGTAAGTGATCGTACGGACGGCAAGCTGGTGCATTTGGATGGCCTGAATTTTAGCCGGGCAAACTGTTTGTATGGTATTGCCCGTGTATTACCGGAATTACAGCATACCTTGGTGCCGCTCGCCAATACGCATATTGATTTTTCGCTGAAAAATATTTCGGACGATGATTATATGGGAAGCCATTGGTTAGGTTCGTTCGCGTTGCTGGCGTTGGCTGATCAAATTTGAACTGCCGATACCACTTCCATTTTTGCGTTCAAATGCTTACCTTTAGGCGAATTTTTAAGATAAACGGAAACACAATGACGTTTATCCTTATTCATCGAACATTAAGAATATTTCAATAGAAAATTATGTCATCCAAAATCATTTACACGAAGACAGATGAAGCGCCTTTATTGGCGACCTATTCGTTTTTACCCATTGTTCAAGCTTTTGCAAAAACAGCTGATATCGAAGTAGAATTAAGAGACATTTCGTTAGCGGGGCGTATATTAGCTAATTTTTCGGAATACTTGGCACCAGAGCAAAAAGTGTCTGACGCATTAGCAGAATTGGGACAATTAGCGACTACACCGGAAGCGAATATCATCAAATTGCCGAATATTTCAGCTTCTATTCCACAATTGAAAGGTGCAATAACAGAGCTTCAAAAGGCAGGTTACAACGTGCCCAACTATCCGGATACACCGGCGAACGCAGAAGAAGAGCAGATTAAAGCAACGTATGCGAAAGTTTTAGGTTCAGCAGTGAACCCTGTATTGCGGGAGGGAAATTCAGACCGTAGGGCACCGAAAGCGGTAAAGAATTATGCGAAAGCAAATCCACACAGCATGGGTGCCTGGTCGGCAGATAGTAAAACCAAAGTAACTTCAATGTCTGATGGTGATTTTTATGCTACAGAAAAATCAGTTACGGTAGACAATGATACCCAATTCAAAATTGAGTTTGTAGGTGAAGATGGGAACGTAAAGGAATTAAAAGGATTGGCTAATTTAAAAGCTGGTGAAGTTATTGACTCATCGGTGATGAATTTAGCTAAACTGAAAGCGTTCGTAGCGCAAGCGATCCAGGAAGCCAAAGCAGCAGGTGTATTGCTTTCTGCTCACTTGAAAGCAACGATGATGAAAGTATCGGATCCTATCATATTCGGTGCAATCGTAGAGGTATACTTCAAGGATGTATTTGCTAAATACGGTGATTTGTTCGCTAGCTTGGGTATCAATAAAAACAACGGTTTAGGTGAGGTGTATGCTAAAATTGCAGGCCATCCACAAGAAGCGGAAGTAAAGGCAGGTATTGAAGCAGCAATAGCAGATGGACCTGATTTGGCTATGGTAAACTCGGATAAAGGCATTACCAATCTGCATGTTCCGTCGGATGTTATTGTTGATGCTTCCATGCCGGCGATGATCCGTACATCCGGTCAGATGTGGAATAAAGAAGGAAAACAACAAGATACCATCGCTATTATTCCAGATCGTTCCTATGCCGGTGTTTATGAAGCCGTAATAGAAGATTGTAAAGCAAATGGTGCTTATGATCCGAAAACAATGGGTTCTGTTCCGAACGTGGGATTAATGGCACAAAAAGCAGAAGAATACGGCTCTCATGATAAGACTTTCCAAGCCGCTTCTAAAGGAACTATTCGTGTAGTCGATGCATCCGGCAATGTATTCATGGAACAGCCGGTAGAAGAGGGCGACATATTCCGTATGTGCCAGACCAAAGATGCTCCTATTCAGGACTGGGTGAAATTGGCGGTAAACCGTGCGCGTCTGTCAGATACTCCTGCAGTATTTTGGTTAGATGAAAACCGTGCCCATGACCGTGAAATCATTAAAAAGGTAAATAAATACTTGGCTGATTTTGATACGGCCGGTTTGGATATCCGTATATTATCACCAATCGAAGCAGCTAAATTCTCTGTAGAGCGTATCCGCGCGGGATTGGATACCATTTCCGTAACCGGAAACGTGCTACGTGACTATTTGACAGATTTGTTCCCGATTTTGGAATTAGGTACCTCTGCAAAAATGTTGTCTATTGTTCCGTTGATGAATGGCGGTGGTTTGTTCGAGACAGGAGCAGGAGGATCAGCGCCGAAACACGTAGAGCAGTTCGTAACAGAAGGTTATCTTCGTTGGGATTCATTGGGTGAGTTTTTGGCATTGGGCGCTTCTTTTGAGCACTTGTCGCAAACACAACAAAATGCTAAAGCGCAGGTTCTGGCAGATGCATTAGATGTAGCAACAGAAAAGTTCCTTGCCAATGATAAATCTCCGGCACGTAAAGTAGGACAAATTGATAATAGGGGTTCGCATTTCTATTTGGCCTTGTATTGGGCGGAAGCTTTGGCTACGCAAACAGAAGATGCGGAACTAGCGTCTAAGTTTGGTGATTTAGCAAAAGCACTAGCAGAGAACGAAGCCAAGATCAATGAGGAATTGATTGGGGCACAAGGTAAATCGCAAGATATCGGTGGATATTATTTCCCTAGCGATGAATTGACGTCTAAAGCTATGCGACCGTCGTTGACGTTTAACGCAGCGATAGACTCGTTTGAATAGGAACGTCATAATAAAATGCATTACAACAAAAAAGCCGGTTCATATGACCGGCTTTTTGAATGGTGTTATCCTGCGTTAATGATTTGTATTAAAAATAAAACTGTACACCAACAGTTGGAGCCAATGAATTAGCATCTAAACCAAATGAATTAACGGTTGTTTTAGCAGAGCTTCCTTCAGGTTCCGTGATGTTGGAGTTAAAATATAAACCTCTTACTTTGAATTCCAATCCGATTTTTGATGTAGGGAAATATGCGATACCGGGAGCTAATTCAACGCCATAGTTACTAATATCAGCAGTTTTTTCATCATTCACTTTTTGGTTTCCCCAGGACATCGGTACCGAAAGCTGTCCGAAGAATCGCACAGGGCCATTAGCAGAATACCATCTACCAAAAGGAGCAACAGCAAAAGCACTATTTGTACGTTCTGTTACATTCGCTTCCGCATCGTATTCGTTTTTGTTCCATTGATAACCTAAACCGATTCCTACAGCAATGTTGTCGGATACGAAATAGCCAGCAGATGGCATAATATTAAATCCAGTAGATTTCAAATCAGTGTCTTTAGTAGATTCTGTATTAAATCCAACCCCGCCACCGATAACAAATTTACCTTGTTCTGTTTGTGCTTGTGAAGCAAATGTTAAGGCTGCTACAGCTGCCAATGTTAAGTAAAACTTTTTCATGATACTTTAATTTAATTTATTCTTATTATTTGACTTTCTGTCAATTTAGTTCAGTTTATTCAATACTTGTGCCAATACAAGGATTAAATGTCATTAAAATGTTTGTTTGTGCAACTGATTGAAAGCTTGAATATTATTTTACTTTTTTTTCAAAAAATAGAATATCCATAAACATGAAATAATTCCATGTAGGCAATTTGGCAGGGAAAGGGATAAATTGGCAGCGTAAGAATGGCAGATGACGAGCATCCCGATTAATTATTTTCCGGTTTCCAAGTGAGGCGCATCGACCGGTTTGGACTCGGGCGATCCTTTTTGACGTAAAAATATAGTCAGGAGCACAATAGATGCTACGGATAGGAATTCGCTCTGCCAATTTTGGAATGTTTCGAACCAAAAATCAGGCTCTTGGATAAAATGCCCCAATGTAACAGAAGGCTCTCCCTTAATTATCTGTTCCTCGTTAAAATTTCTATAACTGCCATAGAGGTGCATAGTCCAGCTGAAAATAAATAATAGGGCAAATGCGATGGTCAATGAATGTTTGTATAGTTTGAGTTGCCATCCACCTTTTTTTACAGGTCCCGGAGCATTTGCATGTGGTATCGGCTCTCGATCTACTTCTTCTTTTTCTGTCAAGCTTTTTGATTCTGCCGAGCCAATTTGGCGCAGAGAAATAGTTAATACAACATACAACATCATTTGTAGAAATTCACTTTGAAAGTTTTCAAAAGTAGCTGCAATAAAATGACCTGTTATTACATAATCTTCCAATGGTAATGTTGATAATCCCTGCTCCTGAAGCTCTACATTGTTCTTTTTCCAACCGAAATAAAATTGTGCAAATAAAGCGATCACAAAGAGAGATATAAATACAATAGAAAGACTATTTCTTTGATAAAAATTCCTTTGCATGACAAGTAAATATGTAATGAAAAACTATTCTACTATATAACGCTTCAGAAGTCAGAAAGTTCCCAGCTGTTGATGAGATTTTTTTGTCAGAAAACAATCCTTAACAATTTCTAAGAAGGGAACGGGCGGCTGTCAGTATATCATCAACTTCAATGGACGCGACAAAGGAGTGAAGATGTTCACAACGTTGTGTCTTTGGTTCGAAAGGATAGGGATTATTAGGAATTATTCCACATTCAGGACATGTTAGCTCCCACGAGATCATTTGTAGATGTTTATCTTGATATAGAGGTCTCCAGTTGATTACATTTGGCGCCCAGTATATTCCAACCGTGGCACACTCCACTGTACGAGCTAGGTGCAACGGCCCGGTATCGTTCGAAATTAAAAGACGGCTTTTCTCTTGTAATGCTGCCATTACCCCTAAAGAAAGTCCTTCGAAAATAAAAAATGGGCGATTCTTCATTTTCTACGTTATTTCTTCAATAACGAAAAACTCCTGCTCACTACCGGTTAATAAAATAGCATACCCATCTTCCATAAGCAAGTCTGCGAGTTCGGCGAATTTAGAGGTAGGCCAACGTCGACGTATATCCGTAGCACCTGCATGGATAATGATAAAGGGTCGCAGGATTCCCTGCTGAAAAATTAGTCGATCGGCTTCTGTGCGTTCTTCCGAAAAAAGATACAAGGTATGTTGCAAAATCAACTTTTTTACGCCTACAAGTTCTACAAGATGTAAATGCCGCAAAATTTCGTGCTGATAATACGAGAATGAAATGCTACGATCGTATACAGGCTTGTTGCTTATAGTTTGCCCGACCGTGCATCTTGCTCGGAGCTCACGGATTATAGCCCAAGAAAATGTTTCTTCTGCTTGAAAGTTGATGGCAATATCAAAGTTTTCCGCTCGCAATGTTTCGAAGAAAGCAAATTCGCTAATTGTTTCCAAGGAAGCCATATTGGCTAAATGCAAAGTCGGAGGCACTCCAATAACGCGGTCTATGCAGGTCTTTCTGTCTGCTAAAATGTTTTATGCCACGGTAATCCTATCCATACAATTTCGGCATCCGGATAGGTATATCGTAGTGCTTGTATGGCAGGCAAACATACCAGTAAATCGCCCAAGCCGGAATTGGTTCGTAAGATCGCGATCCTGCGAACTTTGGAGAGCTTGGATTTCTTCATAAACTTAACAATGTGTTATGCAGTTACACTTCGACAATCAAATAGGGAGCGTTCGCATGTTCTTTTCTTAACACGGGAAGGGCGACATTGTATACGGGTATCTTGGTTGTCGTGGAACCCCGGAGCTTGCCGGCGTGCGCATGCCCGTGAAAAGCTGCAGAAACTTGACGTCGAATAAGAGGCTCTACGAGATGGGAGGAACCTAAAAATGGAAATAACTGTTCGGGTTCACCTGCAATTGTCTCTTTAATAGGAGCATAATGTAAAAGTGCCACTTTTGGCAACTCCGGACACTCTTGTTCCAGCCGTGTAAGAGCGCGGTCTAATTGCAAAGATTCGTTGACCACCTCATGTACATATTGTTTCATCATATCTTCCCCAAATATGGAAAGCATATATTGGTCAAAACCTCCACCAAATCCTTTTACACCCGCAAATCCTACGTTCTCGACGACCGTGGATTCGCCGTCTAGAATAGTCATATTATGTTCCGCAAGAATTTGTTTGATAATCTTTTGTCGTCCCTTTTCATAATCATGGTTTCCTAAAACACCGATTACAGGAATTTTTAAAATATCTAATTGCTCACCGAGAATCTTTGCTTCGTCCTCATCACCTGTATCCGTTAGATCACCGCAAATAACCAAGATATCCGCTTCTTCAGACACTTGTTCGAAGGTCGAGCGCAAACTGCCATGGTCGGTTATTTTGGTATGAATATCGGCCATGGCGGCAATTTTAGTTTTTTTCTTTTTTGTCATGTTATCAGATTGTTGTTATAGTAGAGGACTTGTACCCCCATTCTTTAATATCTACTTCGTACTGGGTTTGATCAATGAGAGGGCCCCGGCAAACCTTTTCTAATGGGGGCGGGAGATCATATTGTTCAGCTGCGCGAGCCATAAGCTCGTCGAAAATCCATTTAGGAATGATGTCGCGATAATCGGCGGGATACACAAACTGGAAGGTCAGCAGCTGCGCCAATAACAAATGCCAGTGAGGGCTTAGGCGCTGTAGCAATAGTTCCCAGTTCACGCTCTTACCATATTTTAAAAGAATATGATTGATATCGGCACTGTCGTTCCGCTCCCGGTTCTGTACGTATATTTTACACCAAATAAGCTCCTCCACCGGTATAAATTGTACCGGTACGTCAGCGAATGTTCCTGTAGACGCTCTTTCGTGCCAGGAATCATCTACCGTGCAAATATTGCTAACGGTATCAAAAATGATATCGATGAAATATTCACCATGAAAAACTTTTGCCAGCCAACGGATATCGGTCAATTGGGTTTCGTAACCTTGGGCAGCGAAATATTTTAATATTTTAGGGTATTCGCTGCTCTTACAAAAGATATCTAAGTCTTTTGTATCACGGAATATACCCGTATAATGGAACATGGCAAAAGCGCCTCCTAGCATAAATTCGCATTTGCTGTCAAGTAATAGCTGGAGTGCATCCCGATAGAATGCCTCTGATTCTTGCTTTTGCTTCTCGGTTGTTATCATATATAATACTTTATATTTTGAACAACCAACACGCATTTTTGTTCCAATTCTTAACCAACCTTAATTCGATTTCATGTTATATATAAAAAGAAAAACCTCGGAATCTCTCCAAGGTTTTATCAATAGAACGAAAATTTATTTATTCAAAATATTCTTTGATGCGTTCGAAGAACGACTTCTCACTTTTACCTGGCTGGGGTTTAAAGTTCGCTGAGCCTTTCAGTTTTTCCAGCACGGAACGCTCTTCCGGAGAGACGGCTTTAGGTGTCCATACATTAACATACACCAATTGGTCTCCTTTGTGATAAGAATTTACTTCCGGTACGCCTTTTCCTTTTAAACGTAGAATTTTCCCGCCTTGCGTTCCGGGATCAATCTTTATTTTTGCTTTTCCGTCAATAGTAGGAATTTCAACGCTGGTACCAAGAGCTGCGTCTGCAAAGTTGATATACAGATCGTAGATGACATTAATGCCGTCACGTTTTAATGTTTCGTGTGGTACCTCTTCGATGAGGATGATCAAATCTCCGGGAATGCCTCCTCTTGGCGCGGCATTTCCTTTTCCACTCATCGATAATTGCATACCTTCACTTACCCCTGCAGGGATGTTGATAGCAATTGTTTCTTCGCCTCTTTCTAATCCTTCGCCACGACAGGTCGTACATTTGGAGGTGATTTCAACACCTTCACCATTACAGGTAGGACAGGTGCTCGTTGTTTGCATTTGCCCCAAAATGGTGTTGGTCACCCGTCTAACGGATCCCACGCCACCACAAGTCTTACAAGTGTGGTAAGATGATTTATCCTTTGCCCCGGTGCCGCCACAAGTATGGCACTGTACCTGCTTATTTACTTTAACTTTCTTCTCTACACCTTTGGCTATCTCTTCTAAAGTCAATTTTACTTTGATACGAAGATTGGTGCCGCGCTGTACGCGTCTGCCACCTCCGCTGCGGCCGCCACCACCGAAGAAGCTTTCAAAGGGATGTCCACCACCAAAAATGTCACCAAACTGGCTGAATATATCTTCCATATTCATGCCACCGCCGCCAAAGCCGGAAGCTGAATTTCCAGCATGACCAAACTGATCATACCGTTGTCTTTTCTCCGGATTACTTAATACCTCATACGCTTCAGCTGCTTCTTTAAATTTCTCTTCAGCCGCTTTATCGTCTGGGTTTTTGTCGGGGTGATATTTTATCGCCAGTTTGCGGTATGCAGACTTAATTTCAGACGCGTCCGCAGACTTTGAAACGCCTAATATATCGTAATAATCTCTCTTAGCCATCTTCTTATTGACCTATTACCACCTTCGCGAAACGTATTACTTTATCGTTGAGAAAGTAACCTTTTTCCACTACATCTATAACTTTATTCTTCAATTCTTCTGACGGTGCGGGGATAGCAGTGATGGCTTCTTGATATTCAGCATCAAAAGGCTCGCCGATAAGATTTTCCATTTCTTTTAATCCCTCGTTCGCTAATATTTTTCTAAATTTTTGATTTACCAAATCAACGCCTTGTTTTACCGATTCTATATCTTGTGCCGTTTCCATAGCAGCCAAAGCACGGTCGAAATCGTCGAGGATGGGTAAAAGTTTAGCTAAAACGTCCTTACTGGCAGATTGTATAAGATCTACTCGTTCTTTGGACGTTCTTTTTTTATAATTGTCGAATTCAGCAAACAGACGCGTATACTTGTCGTTCGCATTTGCTAATTCTTGTTGTAAACGCTCTTCAGTTGTTTCTTCGGATTGGTCTGTACTTTCTTCCGAAATGGGGTTAACAGACGCTAAATTCTCGTCTTGAATATTGTTTTCCTGTTCGTTCATCATATCTATATTATAGCCTACATTAATATCCTTTGTTGGCACTCAATAATATTGCCAACACAAATAAAACCGACACCCTGTCAGTCTATCCGAAAATAAACTATCAAAATGTCGGCTTTGTGATGTTCTGTCAGTGCCGTGATTTATATCTCTACATTATCGTATAAAGCCGTATCTGCGGTTTTGATAATACGGGCAGGCATATTTTTAATAATCTGATAATCGTGGGTGGCCATTAATACGGCTGTACCTGAGGCGGCGATATCTCTTAATAAAAGTACAATTTCTTCCGATGTGGCGGGGTCGAGGTTTCCTGTTGGTTCATCAGCGAGGATAATTTCCGGATTATTTAACAACGCCCGCGCAATAACGACCCGTTGTTGCTCACCACCGGATAATTCGTGGGGCATTTTACGCAATTTCGATCGTAGACCTACTTTTTCCAACACATCCAACATCCGGTTTTCTATTAATCCCCTTTCTGTCCATCCCGTAGCTTTCAAGGCAAATTCGAGGTTCTTCTCTACCGTTCTGTCATTTAATAAATGGAAATCTTGAAAGACAATGCCTAGTTTTCGACGAAGATAAGGAACGTCGTTTTCATGTAGCTTTTTCAGATCGAAACCTGCTACCATTCCTTCACCACTGGCGATGTAGAGGTCGCCATATATTATTTTCAACAAACTACTTTTTCCGGTTCCCGACTGACCGATCAAATAGATGAACTCACCTTGGTTGATATCGAGATTGACGTGGGAAAGCACCAAATGCTTTTGTTGGTATATATCTACGTTTTTTAATTTGATAACTGTGTTGTTCGCTGTTGTCATACTGTTTTATACATCAATTTTTTTTATTTGGCCGAAAGGCATTTCCGCTACAACCTGCATGATATAGTCGGTTTTATCACCCAAACCTATTTTTTCAAGGGATTTGTCCGGTCTATCTACTCGAAAATATGCTAACAGGGTAAAAGCTTCGTCCCGAAGTTGGACGTAATCAGGAATTTTAGCTACCCCTTTAACTTTAATAACATACATCATAACAAAGTTATCATTTTTTTTCAGAAAGAAATGCCATTACGTCCACTCCGTCAGCATAATCCGTTAAAGAAGGACATTGACTTCCCCCTAAAGGAAACGTCGAAATACTTGTTTCTATTGTGGCTTCGCTGACGATACATTGTATTTTATCTGCTTGGGCTTCCAACTGGAGAACAACTTCATGAATCTGATCGTATTCTTCGTAAAATACCGTGGCCAATGGAGATGCAAATCCTGTATCTTCTTTGAGCAACATAAAACCGTTGTCAAAATGCTTCTCGCCATTAATTAAATAGATGGACTTATTATAATCGTAATTGTTAGTGTATTTATGATGCTCTTTAACAGTGCTAAAATCTTCAATCGCTTCAAAAAATGTATGGAAGTCGTAGTGACGGGGGACATATAGTTTAGAGACAGAGCGACATCCAAGTCCAAAATAATCAAAAATGTCAAATCCTAAAGCTTTTAACTGTTCGGGAGATTCTGTGCCGGTAAGGATGGCAATGGAATTTCGATTTTTGCGGATAATGTTGGGTTTCTTTCCAAAATAGTAGTCAAAGTAGCGGGAACTATTATTGCTACCGGTAGCAATAATCAGATCATATTGTTGTAATCGATCTACAATTTGGATTTTCTCGGCAAAAGCGGGTTCTATTTCGATAAGTTCATGGAGCACAAAGGTTGTTAACCCCGCATCATCAGAAGACAGCTTAATCTGTGCGCTAAAGCCTGCGATAAGCACCGATAATATATCCTGGAAACCAACTAAAGGAATATTTCCAGCCAATATAAGTCCGACAACCTGATCGGTTTCTGTGGTGGGGTAGGGTGCTACCCACTCCATAAGTTTTTCAGCCGTCAAATTGGAAGACAACGCTTGGAATTGCTTTCTCGTATTTTCAACGGTGTACCACGGATTTTTAAAGGATGCTTGCTGTAAAATCCTATTTATTTTCTCTTGATCCGAAGCAAGTAACTTGCCGAGTGCTACAAAGGCATCAATTCGTTGTTTCTGTGTCAAATCTTTCTAATTTAGAATTGTTCTGATTTTTTTTTGAAGTATCTTTGCGTGTCTAAAGAAATAACTACTAACTTTGTAGTATTATTTTAGGACGAGACAAAATTAGTTTATTTATTATAATTGTGAGGTGATAAATGGCAATTAAAATTACAGACGAGTGTATAAATTGCGGAGCATGCGAACCAGAATGCCCGAACAACGCTATATATGATGCAGGTGTAACATGGAAATTTTCGGATGGAACGGCGCTGGATGGTGTGATTGATTTTGGAGATGGCGTAACGTTGGATGCCAATGAATCCCAAGAAGCTATTTCAAATGAAGTATATTACATCGTTTCAGACAAATGTACGGAATGTAAAGGTTTCCATGACGAACCGCAATGTGCAGCAGTATGTCCAGTGGATTGCTGTGTGGAAGATGAAGAGGTTGTAGAAACGGAAGAAGAACTTCTGGCAAAGAAAGCGTGGCTTCACGCGGAATAAGAAGGAAAATCTTATAGTTAAAGATATAAAGGCATTACCCCGCGTGGGTGATGCTTTTTTTATTATAATCCGATATTATTTTGTTTTTCAACGGATAGCACCATAATTTATTTTGTATAAAAGACAATTTTTATACATTTGTTTCTTTCAAAAACAAAAATAAAACCAGATGCTGAAAAAACAAGTTGCTGTTATCACGCTCTTTACTGTTTCGATTGCTCTCATTCTGACTTTAATATATGAATTTAATTGGTTTGCTATACATCCGGATTTCATGATGTGGGTGCGGTGGATAGTCGCTTCCGTATTGACACTGAATGCGATCGTCCGTAAAAATTTAACTACATGGATATTGACTTGTTTAGTGCTGGGGGTATTTATCGGGTTGGATTTTCCTAATTTTGCCCGTGCTTTGCAACCTTTATCACAGGCCTTTATTAAATTAGTGAAAACCATTGTTGGTCCCATTTTGTTTGCTACACTTGTTTTCGGTATTGCAGGGCATTCCGACCTAAAATCGGTAGGACGAATGGCATGGAAATCTATGTTGTACTTTGTGTCGGCAACTACCTGTGCTATATTTATCGGTTTGATTGTGATTAATATTACAAAGGCAGGAGTAGGTGTGGATGTAGAAAATATGCCCCATGAAGAACTGCCAAAAACGGCGACGACGAGTGTAGCGGATAGTACAGCCATGTCGCATATATCGAGCGATGCGCATGGTGTATACAAATTTAATGCATTTATACGGGATACTTTTCCCGAAAATATAGTCAAAGCAGTTTACGAGAATCAAGTGCTACAGATTGTGGTGTTTGGAGTGATATTTGGTATTGGGCTGGCGTTGGTAGAGGAAAAGAAACGGAAACCATTGGTCAATTTTACAGAAAGTCTTTCGGAAGCCATGTTTAAGTTTACCAATATCGTCATGCTTTTTGCTCCAATTGGTGTGGGAGCCGCCATGGCATATACCGTGGGGCATCTCGGTGTAGATATCTTAAAAAATCTCTTTATGCTCCTCGGTAGTCTATATTTAGCTTTATTGCTTTTTTTGGGAGGGGTTCTACTTCCGATTGCCTTATTCTTAAAAATACCAGTGAAACGCTTTATGAATGCAGTTAAAGAACCTGTTTCTATAGCGTTTGCAACAACTAGTTCCGATGCGGCTCTGCCGAAAGCCATGAATGCCATGGAGAAATTTGGTGTGCCTCGCAAGATTGTATCATTTGTTATCCCGACAGGATACAGCTTTAATCTGGATGGTACATCGCTTTACCTTTCCCTAGCTTCTATTTTTGTAGCGCAAGCAGCCGGTATACCGTTGACTATTGGGCAACAATTATTGATTGCTTTCACCCTCATGATTACCTCCAAAGGAGTCGCCGCTGTACCACGGGCGTCCTTAATTGTGTTGATCGCTACGGCAGACCAATTTGGACTGCCAACTTTTGTTATTGCCGCCATTCTGGGAATAGACGAGCTGATGGACATGGCACGTACTTCTGTCAATGTCATCGGTAACTGTTTAGCAACGGTGGTTGTAGCGAAATGGGAAGGCGAATTTGATGAAGAAGCCCCGTTTAGGGAAGACACAGCAGATGAAATTATATAATTATATTTTCTTCACAATCTCTTTTTACTAAAAATATTAGTATTACCTTTGTTCTGAAGAAAAGGTAATAGCTATGAGTGCATCTATCGAGAAATCGATGTTAATAGCTGATTTGCAACATCAGATATTGCAATGGCAAGGCTTTAAACAGATTGAAAAAAAGGATTATGGCGTAGGTTTGGGAGAGCTGGAAAAAGCTTTCCCTGGTCATGTTTTCCCCGTAGGTACCCTGCACGAGTTTATGAGTGAAAGCAACGAAGAAGAAGCGGCATCAAGTGGTTTCATAAGTGGACTTTTATCTTTTTTAATGCAGAAAGGTGGCGTAGGCTTATGGATAAGCAGTTCTAGTCAATTGTTTGCACCTTCTATAAAATCGTTCGGCGTAGATCCGGATCGCATCATCTTTGTACAGATGGAAAAACAAAAGGACATCCTTTGGGCATTGGAAGAAGGTTTAAAATGTGAGGGAATACGTGCGGTTATTGCGGAAGTACAAGATATTAATTTTGTGCAATCTAGACGTTTACAACTCGCTGTAGAGAAAAGTAAGGTCACTGGATTTGTATTACGGTTAAAACCCCGATTTCTTGGTGCAACCACTTGTGCAGCACGATGGCATATCCGTCCCTTGCCAAGCCATATGCGGGGAGATATGCCCGGTGTGGGGTTTCCGGAGTGGGAAGTAGAGCTCTTAAAAGTCAGGAATGGAAGCCCTAGCCGATGGCAAGTGGGATGGAGACAAGACCAATTGCAAGCTAAGCGGTTAACGCTATCTTCAAACCCGATATATCATGCTAAGAGAAAGGTGGGGTAATCATGGTAAAACGATATGCTGTATTATGGTTTCCTTTTTTATTGACGGATTGGTATACGAAACATAACCCCCAACTGGTCGACATACCTTTCGTATTTGCTTTGCCCGTGCGGGGCAGAATGTGTATTTCGGCTGTCAACCCGTCTGCAGCTCGGTGTGGAGTTACAGCCAATATGGTCGTTGCCGATGCTAGGGCGGCAATTCCCCAGTTAGAAGTATTACAGGATAAACCGCTACGAAAGGATAGGTTACTAAAAAGTATGGGGTTATGGTGTATGCGATATACGCCCATGGTAGGTGTGGATACGGCAGGTTACTTAATCTTAGATATAACAGGTTGTGCCCACTTATGGGGAGGAGAAAAAGCTTATTTGCAAGAAATCCACCTGCAGCTAAAACAAAGAGGGTATGAAGTTCGGATAGGCATAGCCTCGACTATAGGAGCTGCTTGGGCAATAGCCCGATATGGACAGCATGGAACTATTATTCCGGACAATGCACAGCAAGAAATCTTATCGACCATGCCTATAGCTTGTTTACGTTTAGAATCCGATCTTCTTGAACGACTGAAAAAGTTAGGGTTTAGAACAGTAATTAGTGTTACGCAAATACCGCCGCAGGTACTAAAAAGACGTTTTGGGGAAGACTTAGCGAAACGTGTGAGGCAAACCTTAGGAAAAGAGGAAGAGTTTATCGTGCCATTAAAACCTGTCATTCCTTATGCTGAACGGCTTCCTTGCCTGGAACCTATCAAGACCGCAAAGGGTATTGAAGTGGCGATAGAGAAGTTATTGAGCATATTGTGCAAACGCTTGATGGGCGAGGGGAAAGGCCTGCGCAAAGCTAAGCTATCCTGTTATCGTGTGGACGGAAAGGTAAAGTATATAGAGATTGGCACAAGTCGTGCCTCTGCTCATGTAAAGCATCTTTTAGGTTTATTTAAACAAAAAATACCAACGATAGCGCCGGGCTGGGGAATTGAAGTCTTTGTATTAGAAGCTCCTAAAGTAGAGGACGCAGTACCCGTTCAAGAATTGCTATGGAATGGAGAAGGCAGTTTAGATAATGATGCATTGGCAGAATTACTAGATAGGTTTAAAGGGAGAGATGTTACATGCCACATAAATCGTTTTTTACCGGATGAACACTATTGGCCAGAACGTTCCATCAGGCTAGCTGTTTCCTTGACGGAGAAACGAACTACAGCATGGCGTACAGACCGTCCTCGTCCGACACGATTGCTGAATCCACCTCATCCTATTGAAGTAAGTGCACCCATCCCGGATTATCCTCCGATGTTGTTCCGTTACAAAGGAGAAGTACATCTTATTAAAAAGGCAGACGGCCCAGAACGGATAGAACGGGAGTGGTGGATCGAACAGGGAGAGCACCGAGATTATTACTATGTAGAGGATGGACAGGGAAGAAGATATTGGCTATTTCGTTTAGGACATTATCAAGGAGATCGTTCGCCCAATTGGTATTTGCATGGATTTTTTGCATAGGAGAAGATATGGGATACATCGAATTACAAGTAACCAGTAATTTTAGTTTTCTTCGAGGTGCATCCCATCCCGAAGAGTTAGTGGAACAAGCAGCATCGTTAGGTTATGAAGCTATCGCTATAGCAGATAGAAACAGCTTGGCAGGCGTTGTACGTGCCCATGTGGCTGCACGAAAACATCGGATACGCTTTATTCTAGGCTGTCGCTTGGATCTATTGGATGGACCTAGTTTATTAGCATATCCGAAAAATAAGAAGGGGTATAGTAAATTGTGTAGCTTGTTGACAAAGGGAAACTTGCGGGCGGAAAAAGGAAAATGTCATCTTTATCAAGCGGATGTTTACACCTATAAAGAAGATTTACTGTTTATCATTGTTCCACCGACGACACTCTCTTCCAATTTTGGATTGGATGCGACTTTTATGGAAAGTGCAGCTACGTATGCTGCCCATTTAAAAGGGCAAATCTATCTAGGGTTATCCCGCACCTATCAAGGGAACGATACCAAACGACTGTTTCTTCTCTATGATTTAGCCGAACGGCTTCATATCCCTGTTGCAGCCTTGGGCGATGTCCATTATCATATTCCAGAACGTCGTGAATTGCAGGATATCCTGACCTGTGTCCGTGAAAAATGTACGATATATACGGCAGGATTTCGCTTGCACCCCAATGCCGAACGTTATCTAAAAGCACAGGAAGAAATGGAGCGGTTGTTTGCGTCCTATCCGGAGGCATTGGAGCATACCATCCGAATAGCCGATGCGTGTCGTTTTTCGTTAGATGAGCTGGAATATGTCTATCCAGAAGAACTTACGCAGGAGGGGCGTACACCACAGGAAGAATTAGAATTATGGGTATGGCAGGGAGCAAAAAAACTTTTTAATGAAGGGGAATTAGAGAAGCATACACCAACCATACAGATGGAGCTAGACTTCATCCGAAGAAAAAACTATGCTTCCTATTTCTTGACTGTATATGATTATGTGCGTTTTGCCCGTGAACGTAATATCTTATGTCAGGGACGTGGTTCGGCGGCAAACTCTATTGTATGCTACTGTCTGGAAATCACATCGGTTAATCCTACTGACATAAAGCTGTTGTTTGCCCGATTCATGTCGGATGCACGAGATGAACCGCCTGATATTGATGTCGATTTTGAACATGAACGACGGGAGGAAGTCATCCAGTATATTTATGAGAAATACGGTCGGGATAGAGCGGCTATTGTCGCAACGGTAACCCAAGAACGTGCAAAAGGTGCTTTACGGGATGTAGGTAAGGCGATGGGCTTATCCATGGATGCGCTCAGTAGGTTGTCCCGGACGATTGGTTCGCATTGGGATAGTGCTTTGGAACCTACCCGGTTTGAGGAGCATGGTTTCCATGTTGAAGACCCACATTTCCATAAAATATTGGAATTAGCGGAGCAGCTGATCGGATTCCCACGGCAGCTTGGGCAACACACAGGTGGTTTTGTTATCACGCAAGGCAAAATTCATGAGCTATGTCCTATTATTCCGGCACGTATGGAGGAACGTACTAATCTAGAATGGAACAAAGACGATCTAGAAGCATTGGGATTTCTAAAAGTGGATGTATTGGGATTAGGCATGCTAACCTGTATTCGTAAAGGGTTCGAACTTATCAAAAAACATTATGGTGATGAAGTAACGCTGACGAGTATGGGCACGAAAGACAAAAAAGTCTATGATATGATCAGCCTAGCGGACACCTTAGGGGTATTCCAGATTGAAAGCAGGGCACAGATGTCCATGCTCCCCCGTTTGAAACCTAAAGAATTTTATGATCTGGTTATTGAAGTGGCTATCGTGAGGCCTGGCCCCATTCAAGGGGATATGGTGCACCCTTATCTGCGGAGACGAAATGAAGAGGAAGATGTAACGTATCCTTCGGAAGAAATTAAAGGTATCTTGGAACGAACAAAAGGTGTTCCTTTATTTCAGGAACAGGCGATGGAAATTGCGATCGTGGCCGCAGGTTTTACACCCGCTGAAGCCGATGCCCTGAGGCGTAGTATGGCAACTTTTAAATCGAAAGGAGAAGTTAGCCACTTCCGTGATAAAATGGTGAATGGTATGGTGGCAAAAGGCTACGAGGAAGAATTTGCCCATCGTGTATTCCGGCAATTGGAAGGTTTCGGTAGTTATGGCTTCCCCGAAAGCCATGCGGCTTCTTTCGCGCTGCTTGTATATGTATCGAGTTGGATAAAGTGTTATCACCCTGATGTATTTGCTGCTGCCTTGCTAAATAGTCAGCCCATGGGTTTTTACCAGCCGGCTCAACTTATTATTGACGCGCGTCGGCATGGGATAGAGGTATTACCTGTGGATATCAACCATTCTGTATGGGATAATACATTGGAAGGGGAGTATAGGATACGTCCGCATAAGCTAAGGTTAGGCTTCCGACAGGTTAAAGGTTTAAAAGAAGAAAATATTGAGAAATTAATCCAGTGCCGCCTCAAACCCTATACGCGGGTAGATGAATTGGCGGATATATTGTCTATGTTTACATTAGAAAGGCTTGCAGATGCCGATGCGTTTCGGTCTATCGGTTTGGATCGTCGACAAGCATTGTGGGAAGTTGCTGCGGTAAAGGATAGACAAATTGCGCTGTTTAAAGGGCAGGACGTAGCAAGCCCCCAAGAAAAGCAGATTCGTTTGCCATTTATGTCTGAAAGTGAGCATGTTGTCCAAGATTATGCGACAACAGGGCTATCTATCAGGGCACATCCGGTATCTTTTATAAGAAAGAAGCTGGATTTGTTACACGTACTACCCACCGATAAATTACCACTTTTGAAAAACGGAATGCCGGTTAAGGTATGTGGTCTTATTACTGTGCGTCAGCGACCGGGTACCGCCAAAGGGGTGTTGTTCGTGACGATTGAAGACGAGACAGGTTTTGCCAATTTGGTCCTATGGGGGAAGGTATTTGAAAAATACCGTCGGGAGATATTGCAAGCTAAACTCTTAATGGTGACGGGCAAGGTACAAATAGAAGAACGGGTCATTCATGTTGTAGTACAACAATGTTTCAACCTAAATAGTTGGCTGTTGGAACTCGAAAACCACGCAGAAGGAACTGCTGAGAGTGTTTTTTATAAAGGAAGAAACTTTAAATAACTGGGACTTGCCAGTAGAAATTATTTTATTATATTTGAATTGAACTTAATATTTTGATAACACCTTTATAATAACGACTTTATTTATTTTACCTATGTTTGTGATATAAAAAGCAAACGTCTGTTTAACACAAGACTTGTTAAAACGCTGAACTTGAAACCGAATATCCATAACGAGAAAGAGATTTTAAACAAAGTTGCTAAAGGAGATCAGCGAGCCTTTACAGTACTTTTTGATGCCTATTATCAGCATCTTGGCGCTTATGTATATAAAGTTACGGAATCCAAAGAAACAGCAGAGGAAATCGTACAAGAGGTTTTTATCAAGATATGGGAGAAAAGAGAAGTCTTAACCGATATAGATAGCTTTAGAGCATATCTTTTTATCTTATCGAAAAATAAAACGCTGGATCACCTGCGGGCAATAGCAAAAAAACGTATGCAGCAAGTATCTCTTCTTCAGCAGACGAAAGAAGAAAGTTATACAATAGATAGCGCTTCTCCCATGGAAGAATATAATCTAATTATAGAAAAAGCCGTTGCGAAATTACCTCCTCAACAACAAAAGGTTTACTATCTAAGCCGCTATGAGAAATTGAAATACGAGGAAATTGCAATCCACATGGGCATCTCAAAAGAAACGGTTAAAAAACACATGAAACTCGCACTGGCGTTCCTGAAACAACAGGTAAAGATGCAGATTCAAGACGTGAATCTGGGCTTGTTGTTTGTGGTTTTAATTTATTATTGATTTTTTTTATTTCCTATTACCCCTTTTTTCTTTATCTATCGTCTTCATATAAATTGTGAAGCTCATTTGCCCAATAAAGAATGGATAAAGAACGGATTAGCTATTTATTTAAAAAGTATGTCGATAGAACAGCAAGCTTGAGTGAAAAGGATGAGCTGATGCAGTACATTCATACCGCACCAGAGGATGAAATCGAATCCCTACTGGAAACGGTATATCAATCGCCGGATTTTAATGAAGAGATATTTACGGTGGTTCAAAGGACAAAGATGTTGCGTGCTATTTTGCCGACCAATAGCCAAGAATACGCTGCGCAAGACCGAAAAAGAACATTCTTAAAAAGGAGCGGGGTATTGAAATTTACAGCAGTTGCTGCATTGTTATTAATCACATTGACTATTAGTTTCCTATTCTATCTAGATAACATAAAAACCGCCGATACAGAAATGGTACAACAAGATGCTTTATTAAACATTCTTCCCGGAAAGGATAAAGCTACATTAGCATTGGCAGATGGCACCCTCATTTATCTAAATGAAATTCAAGAAGGGGAAATTGCAGAACAACACGGTGTTAGAATAACAAAAACAGAAGATGGTCAACTACACTACTATATCCAGGCCTCCGACAACCAAACCCAAAATAGAGACGAGGCAGAAACCATTTATCATACAATAACAACCCCAAAGGGAGGGCAGTACCAAGTGTTATTACCTGACGGTACCAAAGTTTGGCTCAATGCCGCTTCTTCATTGAAATATCCGCCTTTATTCTCCAAAACAGAAAGGCGAGTTGAATTAATTGGAGAAGGATATTTTGAGGTGGCTCAAAATATACTATCGCCTTTTATTGTCGAAACGAAAAATCAATCTGTTAGAGTGTTGGGGACCCATTTTAATATTAATGCCTATGACGATAGAGGAAATACCGAAACAACGCTTTTGGAGGGAAGTGTGATGATAGATTATATCAACAGTAGCAAGAAACTAACTTCCCGAACGCTAAAACCCAGTGAACAGGCTATATTAAATGATCACCATAAGTTAGCGGTAAAAAAGGTCGATATCTCCAGCGCTATCGCTTGGAAAAACGGACTTTTTTATTTCGAAAATACGCCTGTAGAACAAGTACTGGCAGAGTTTTCACGTTGGTACAATTTCGATTTTGAGTTTGAAGGCGACGTACCTGCCATCAATTTATGGGGGAGCGTCTATCGGAATGTGAATGCATCAGAAGCTTTGGAAATTCTACATTATTTTAATCTAAAATATCGATTAATAAAAGATACGGGTGAGGAGTCTAGCTGGAAAGTAGTCGTGTCAAATTTATAAAAGACAACAATCAATTAAAATTATAAATCTATGGAGAAGTATTATCCGAAAATTTTGGAAGGTTACTGAATAATTTTTTTTAAAAAGTCTCTCATTGGCGTGAGAGACTCTAGAGTAAGAAAGCTTTACGAATATTATTGCGAACATATTCAGTATTAACTTTTAATATAACAAAATTAATGAAATTAAATTCATTTCCTATAGTTAAGTTACAACTATGGCTCAATTCCGTATTATATCATGCTAACGGATTTCTTTTTTACCGATATCTAAATCATAAAAAAGGAAAAGTACCATGCTTATCAGTTTTAACAGCGATTTGGATTACTATTGCTTTCTTGCCTGTAAATGCTACAGCGCATGCTCAACAAATATCACTACATGTCCAAAACAAACCGCTGGATGAAGTATTCAAATCGATCATGAAACAAAGCGACTATGTTTTTATTTATAATAGTCCTAAGATTAATCAGACTCGAGTAAGTGTAGATATCAACCATACTTCTATTACTAATGTGTTAGAAGAGTGCTTTAAGAATATACCATTTACGTATAAGGTAATCAAGAAAAACATCATGGTGAAGGAAAAAGAAGCGCCGATTTCGAATACTAAGGTCATCGTTTACCAAGAACAGGTAAGAGTAAACGGTTTGGTTGTTGATTCGCTAGGATCGCCCCTTTCTGGAGTCTCCGTAGCAATGAAAAATAACAGTAGAGTAGGGACGACTACAGACTTAAACGGACGGTATGTTTTAGAAGTGCCGTCAGACGCGGTATTAGTTTTCAGTATGGTAGGGTATGATAGTCAAGAAATAGCGGTGAAAGGCAAATCCGTGATGGATGTGGTATTGAATTATGCTACTAGCGGGTTAGAAGATGTTGTTGTTGTCGCATTTGGGACACAAAAGAAGAAGGAAGTAGTCGGTGCCATCACGACGATTAACCCATCGGAACTACGGGTTCCGTCCAGTAATCTCTCAACAGCATTGGCGGGGCGGTTGGCGGGTGTGGTCGCTTATCAGCGCAGTGGTGAACCCGGTGCAGATGATGCTGATTTTTTTATCCGGGGTGTGACGACCTTTGGGTACAAACAGGACCCGTTGATCTTGGTCGATGGGGTCGAAATGACGAGTCGCGATTTGTCCCGTATGCAGGTTGATGATATCGCTAATTTCTCTATATTAAAAGACGCTGCTGCTACTGCTTTATACGGCGCACGTGGAGCAAACGGTGTCATATTAATTAGTACGAAGGAAGGAGTGGAAGGAAGGACATCGATTGCTGTTCGTATGGAAAACTCTATTTCAGCACCGACCAGTACAGTTGACTTGGTCGATAATATCACCTACATGAGGATGAATAATGAAGCTGTGCTGACCCGTAATCCCTTAGGTGATGTGCCCTATTCGCTCGCTAAAATCGATAATACGATAGCCGGTGCAAACCCATATGTCTACCCTAATAATGATTGGCTGGATATGTTGTTTAAGGATCATACCGTGAATAAAAGAGTAAACCTAAACGTAACCGGTGGAGGAAAAAATGCTCGTTATTATATCGCAGCAACTTACAATCACGATAATGGTATCATGAACGTGGATAAACGAAATAACTTCAATAATAATATCAGCTTAAAAAGTTATCAGCTTCGCTCTAATGTAAATGTTAATCTCACCAAATCTACCGAGGTGGGCGTAAGGCTCTATGGAACGTTTGATGATTATCTAGGCCCGAAGGAATCAGGTTCCCATTATTATCGATTGGCGATACGGGCTGATCCAGTTTCTTTTCCGGCATATTTTCCAGCTAATGAGCAGTATCAGCATGTCAATCATATTCTTTTTGGTAACTCTAGTGATGTCTTGATGGTAAATCCTTATGCACGGCTAGTCAGTGGTTATCGAGACTACAACCGAAGCACCATGTTGGCACAATTCGAATTGAAACAAGACCTATCGTTTATCACGGAAGGGCTCAAGCTACAAGGATTGTTTAACGTATCCCGCTATGCTTATTCTACTACAAGAAGATCATATAACCCTTTTTACTATGACATCGGTTCTTACGACAGATTCACAGACACATTCACCTTATCAGATGCGTTAAACGCGGATTCGGGAACCGAATATTTAGATTATTCACAAAGTATTCCAGATATTACGGCAACGACATATATTCAAGGTACAACAACTTATAATCGCACATTTAATAAGCACGGTATAAGCGGTCTGCTCGTGTTTTTGATGCAGAACAGATTCCAGAATGAGGGTGTTAGCAGCACCGATGAATATACCCTACAAACCTCATTGCCAAGCCGAAATCTAGGGGTCTCGGGCCGAATGACCTATTCTTTTGATGAACGATATTTTGCTGAGTTCAATTTTGGATATAATGGTTCTGAACGATTCCATGAAAGCAGTCGTTTTGGTTTTTTCCCGTCGGCAGGATTAGCTTGGCAGGTGTCCAACGAGAAGTTTTGGGAATCGATTTCCAAAACGATCACTAATTTGAAATTTAGAGGCAGTTATGGTTTGATTGGTAATGATGCAATAGGTAGTGCTAGTGACAGATTCTTTTATCTGTCAGAAGTCGATTTGAACAATTCCGGACGGGGCGCAGTATTCGGTTTGGAAAACGTCTATCGAAGAAATGGCGTGCTGGTCAGCCGATATGCGAATGAAGATATTGGTTGGGAAAAATCATACAAAGCGAATGTGGGCTTTGACATGGGATTATTTGATAAAATGAATGTGATCGTTGATTACTGGAAAGAGCATCGTACCAATATTCTAATGACGCGCTCCTCTATACCGTCTACAATGGGACTCGCGTCGGGAGCGACACCAAGAGCTAATGTAGGGCAAGCAAAAGGGTCTGGAATTGATTTCTCGGTGGATTACTCGCAAAATATAGGGGCTAATTTCTGGATACAGGGAAGGGCTAACTTTACGTATGCCTCCAGCAAGTTTTTGGTTTATGAAGAGCCTGTGTATGACAACGAACCTTGGAAATCCCGTGTAGGATATCCTATAAAACAGAAGTGGGGATATATTGCCGAGCGCCTATTTGTTGATGATGCTGAAGTATACAATTCGCCGGTTCAACAGTTTGGGGAAACCGTTATGGCGGGGGATATCAAGTACCGTGATGTTAACGGCGACGGAAGGATTACTTCATTAGATCAAGTACCGATAGGTTATCCTGAAACGCCGGAGATAGTGTACGGATTTGGAACATCTTTGGGATACAAAAACTTTGATTTGTCAGTTTTTTTTCAAGGTTTGGCGCGTGAATCTTTTTGGATAGATATAGAGAATACGTCTCCGTTTAGAACGGGTACAAATGGTGGTGAACAGCTTAAGAATCATGTTTTGAAAGCTTATGCGGATGACTATTGGTCAGAAGATAATCCCGATCCTTATGCGTTATGGCCACGTCTAAGTACGAGCTTACATCCCAATACTAACCAAACCAGTACATGGTTTATGCGAAACGGAGCTTTTTTACGTCTCAAAAACGCAGAACTTGGCTATACATTGCCACAACGTATTACAGAACGGATTAAGCTGACAAAAGCTAGATTCTATTTAAGCGGCACCAATTTATGGGTGTGGAGTGGTTTTAAATTATGGGATGTCGAAATGGCGGGGGATGGTCTGGGGTATCCCGTTCAACGCGTGGTTAATATTGGCGCGCAGATTTCTTTTTAGCTAATCGAAATAAGTAAATCATGAAGAGAATAAAGACATATATATTGATAGCAATGCTGGGAATAACATCGTCCTGTAATTATCTGGATATGATACCGGATAATATTTCGACAGTCGAACATGCATTTGCTTTGCGCAATGAAGCCGAAAAATACTTGTTTACCTGTTACTCCTATTTACCGGATTTAGGCGTACATGAAAGCAATCCAGGTTTTTTGAGCGGTGATGAAATTTGGTTTTTCTATCCGTATATTACGGCCTATTACGCCCAGCCCTCGGATGTCTGGGAGGTGGCGCGCGGGAACCAGAATATCACAGATCCCTATCTGAACTATTGGGATGGAGCTAAAGGGGGGAAGAGTATGTTTCGTGCTATTCGCGACTGCAATATCTTTTTGGAAAATATCCATTTGGTACCCGACATGGATGAGATGGAAAAAGATAGGTGGATAGGCGAAGTGAAATTTTTAAAAGCTTATTACCATTGGTTTCTGCTCCGAATGTATGGTCCTGTGCCGATTACGGATGTTAATCTGCCTATATCGGTTACACCCGAGGAAGCACAAGTTTTTAGGGATCCTGTAGACGATGTATTTAACTATGTTGTTAATTTGCTTGATGAGTCGGTACTCACGCTTCCCACGACGATCGTCGACCAAGTAAACGAGATCGGACGGATCACAAAACCTATCGCATTGGCGCTAAAAGCTAGAGTATTGGTGACAGCAGCAAGTCCATTGTTCAATGGTAATCCAGACTATGCCAATTTTGTGGATAAAAGAGGTGTGCATCTTTTTAATTCGGTCTACATGCCCGAAAAATGGGAGAAAGCCGCTCAGGCATGTATTGACGCCATCGAAATGATTCACAGTAACGGAAATCAACTGCACTACTTTAGCCCAGCTGTTAATACCTACAATCTCGGACCAGAGCTAAAGACGCAGATGGACATACGGGCGGCAATTACCGAAAAATGGAATTCCGAAATTATATGGGGTTTTAATAATAGCATGGTCAATTGGATCCAACGCTATGCCCAACCTTTTGTCGATCCTGCCTCCGTCATGACCAACGGAAGTTCCAGGCCTAAGGGGCAATGGGCGCCATCCTTGAAGGTCGCGGAAATGTTCTATACCAAGAACGGTTTGCCCATTGACGAAGATCTTTCCTGGCATTATACAGATCGATACCAGTTACAGGAGGCCGGCGAGGAGGATAAATATCATATAAAACCCTATTATACAACAGCCAAGTTGAATTTTGACCGGGAACCACGTTTCTATGCAGATTTGGGATTTGATGGTGGGATATGGTGGGGAAACGGAAATTATGATAGAGAAACGCCTTGGCATTTGGAAGCGAAGTCGGGTCAGCTTGCCGGTAAAAGAAGAGCAGACGAACATTCCATTACAGGCTACTACACCAAAAAATTAATTGATTATCGGAGTGTTTTGCAGACTAGTGGCGTTTATTCCGTACAGCAATATCCTTTCCCCGAAATCCGATTGTCCGACCTATACTTGTATTGTGCGGAAGCGCTAAACGAGGTAAATGGCCCGACAGCGGAAGCCTACCATTGGATTAACTTGGTTCGTAGACGAGCCGGAATCCCCGATGTAGAAGAATCCTGGTCATTGCCCGAAGTAAGAACACAGGGCAAACACTTGACAAAGGAAGGTTTCAGAGATATCATCAGACATGAGCGGTTAATTGAAATGGCGTTCGAAGGAACACGCTATTGGGATCTGTTGCGCTGGAAAAGGGCAGAAACAGTGTTGAGCCAACAGATCATAGGATGGGATATAAACCAGAGCGAGACCGTGCCATATTATCAGACCGTCTTACTTTTTAGCCAATCATTTAAAAAGAAAAGCTATTTGTGGCCTTTGAAAGAAAGTTCATTGATCATCAATAAGAATCTGGTACAAAACCCTGGTTGGTAGACTTTATAGTAAAAAAAATATGCTAATGAAAACGTTAGAAATACTGTGTAAAAATATAATCTTGCTGCTTAGTGGTGTTATTTGTCTGCTGTCTTCCTGTGATAAGGTAGAATTACGGGATAACCTCGAGCAGGACGGTGTTGCCCCTGGACCGGTCACTGATGTCACGTTTGAAGGTCTTCCGGGATCAGCTAAGATAAACTATTCTCTACCGGACGATTTTGACATCCTGTATGTGGTTGGGGAGTATGAGATCAGACCGGGAGTAGGTTATAATGTAAAATCCTCTTATTACAGCAATTCATTAACGGTGGTTGGCTTTGGGACGACGGACGAGTACAACGTAGATCTGTATGCTGTCGATCGTAGTGGAAATCGCTCGGAAAAGACAACTGTTACAATAAGACCATTGCCACCACCAGTGCAAACGGCTTTTGCAACGTTGGACTATGTTCAGGGGTTTGGCGGAATCTATCTTACCTTCGAAAATACGGCCAAGGCAAACCTCATTGCGAATGTCCTGATCAAGGACGAGCATGGCGATTGGGTGGAGTATGATAAATATTATATGTCTTTGCCTTTGGGCGCTTATTCCGTTAGAGGGTTAGATGCTATACCTACAACATTTGGCGTGTCGATCTACGACCGTTGGGAAAACCGTTCGGATACGCTGGTGCGCGAGATTACTCCCATTCATGAGACACAATTGAACAAAAGCATGTTTTCGGCTCTTGCATTGCCTGGAGATGGAAATAACGCTTGGAATCTTACAGGTTTATGGGATAATGTTACAGCTAATACTGGTGGCGGAATTAGTTCTACAGGCGCTTTTCCAACACGATTTAACTTCAATCTGGGCACACGATCCAAATTAAGCCGCTTTAAATTTTGGGGCGTACACGATGGTCGACAATATAGTTCGGGTAATGTTAAAGAGTTTGAACTCTGGGGAAGCAATGATCCGGATCCGCAGGGAAGTTTCGATGGTTGGGAATTGTTGGGCTTTTATACAGTGGTCAAGCCGTCGGGCTTGCCCGAGGGGGAGCTGTCAGCAGATGATAGCGCTGTGGCTGTTGCAGGCTTCGACTTTGACGTATCGCAGGATGCACCCCCGGTCAAATATTTACGTATAAATATATTATCTTCTTTTGGATCACCGCGCAACTCGGCCAATGGAACTGCCTGGATGCGGGAAATTACGCTGTGGGGAGAGGAGCAACCATAAAGAATAAGTATTGTAATGAAACTTAAGAACTAAGAAAAATGTCAAGTCAAACGAAAATATCACTAAAGGGCTTATGGATGATAATTGCTTTAGGGACTATGATCATAGCCGCATGCGGCAAGATGGATGGTACGTACAAAGAATTTATAAAGGATGGGGAGATCCGGTATAGCCAAAAACCGGATACGCTCGGAATACAACCGGGGCGTAACCGGGTGAAAGCATGGCTAGCAGCAAAGCGAATGAATGTATCCAAATTCAAAATATATTGGAATGATCGCCTCGATTCTGTGGAAGTTCCGGTAACAGGTGCTTTTGATACGGACACACTGAGTGTCATTATTGACAATATGGAAGAAGGCTCATATATCTTTGAATTTTTTACTTTCGATCGGGAAGGGAATACTTCCCTTGTGGTCGATACCGTGGGCGAGGTGTTTGGAGAAGCCTATGCCAGTTCACTTTCCAATAGATTAATTTCCCGTTCGACGTTGGGCAACAGGGTAAGGATATCCTGGTATGCTCAATTCAATGAAGATGACATAAGGACGGAAGTCCGATATAAAAGTCAGGAGGGAACAGAAAATCTGATTATTGTGAAAGCAAGCGATATGGAAACCATTATTGATGAAGCCCCGTTGGAAGGTTCGTTGGAATACCGGACAGTATTCCTTCCTCACCCAAACGCTATTGATACATTTTATACGGATTATCTTCCTATAACGCTAACTCCACAGCCACCGGAAATATACGATGGATTTCCGGAGGATTTTGAAGATACGCGATATACAAAAACAAATACGACTTCCGCAGAAGATGTGGAAGTAGGCTCCGGGCTTTGGAGGTTTGATAAATTTATAATATCCAGAAATAATAATAACGAAAGAAAAAATGGTAATGGAACAATTAGATCGCATACCGACCAGAGTATTTTTGAGATGAGGTATGATTTGCCAAATGGAGCGTCCAAAATATCTTTTTATCATACAATATGCTCAGCAGACGGAGCTAGTACGTTTAAAGTACAAGCTTCTCGCGATGGCGGCATTACTTGGGAGGATATCAGCGATGTGTATACCAATACATCAAGCTTGATGTACAGGGAGATTCCACTCGATATAGAAGAACCTGTCAGGTTTAGGTTTGTCAAGTTTGCGACGGCTAATTGCTCTACAACTAATTGTCGGATGAATCTGGATGATATCGCTATATATGTCCGGGATTAACAAAATTTGAATAGTTAGTCTTGATTTTTCCGAGCAGTAATAATAGGATAATAAAGTTAATATCTAATAAAATAAAAAAATTATGATGGAAGAAAAGAAAATAAAAGCGAACAGACGGGATTTTTTGAGAACAATGGGCTTGGGCTCGGGCGCCCTCTTGCTGAACCCCACTTTGAGTTTCGGCTCGAAGGAGATAGCGAAAAAGTTAGGTGAAGTTGATCAGCAGACAGATGTTTATGCACGACGGAAAATCGATACGGATATCTTGATTGCCGGGGGAGGGCTATCGGGCGTCTGTGCTGCTCTGGCAGCTGCGAGAAATGGAGCTAAGGTTGTTTTGTTGCAGGACCGTTCCCGTCTAGGGGGGAACGCCAGCAGCGAGATCAGGATGCATATTGTGGGAGCCACAGCGCTGAAACAAGTGTGGCGGGAAACGGGCATCCTGGAAGAACTGATGCTGACCGAATCCGTCACCAATCCACAGGCCTGTTACGAGATGTTGGACTATGTGCTGTACGATAAAGTGTTTTCAGAAAAGAATATCACCCTTTTGCTGGATACAGTAATGTATGAGGTGATTACCGAAGGAGACAATATTCGCCGGATAAATGCCTTCTGTTCTCCTACAGAGGAGGTGTACGAAATCACAGCCAAAAAGTTTGCGGACTGTACAGGTGATGGCACGTTGGCAGCACTTGCCGGAGCCGAATTCATGCGTGGACGTGAAGCCAAATCCACCTATAACGAGTCGTTGGGGCTGGATAAGGCTGATGAAATCACTATGGGAAACAGTTTGATGTTCCAAGCCACCGAACATGACCGTCCTATGCCCTTTGTAGCACCTTCTTGGGCTAGGAAGTATACCTTTAAGGATTTCCAATATCGCAAGATTCATTCGTATGAATATGGATATTGGTGGATTGAATTGGGTGGTATGGAAGATATTGTGAACGATGGGCAGAAGATCCGTGATGATTTAATGGCGGTTATGTTTGGTATCTGGGATTATATTAAAAACTCCGGCGATCATCCTAAATCGGCAAATTGGGCATTGAGCTGGTTTGGTATGATTCCCGGAAAAAGGGAAAGCCGACGGATTACAGGAGACTACGTTATGACCCAACGGGATGCCCAGGCTCCCACATTGTTGGAAGACCGCGTCGCTTACGGCGGATGGCCATTGGACGACCATCTCCCCGAGGGTATGGACGATACTTCGCAAAGACCTTTCCGCTCGATTCCATTAAAAGGACCTTACTCGATTCCTATGCGTTCACTGTATAGCAGGAGTTTTAAGAACCTATATATGGCAGGACGTAACATCAGCGTCTCCCACGTTGCGTTGTCCACGACGCGAGTAATGGCTACTTGTGCTGTGCTGGGTCAGGCCATCGGTACGGCTATGGCCTATAATATCGAACATGCATTGACACCTAAAGAACTATGTTTGGATAAAAAACATCTGGCGAAGTTCCAACAGATACTGTTGCGCCAGGATCAAGCGATACTCGGGGTAGTAAACGGTGACGAACAGGACCTGGCACGTTCAGCACAAGTGAAAGCATCGCACGAAACAATAGACGGCAAAGCTGCTAATGTAATTGATGGTGTGAACCGCGATATACAGGATGGTGCGACCCATCAATGGCGCGCAGAAATGTCTGGTGGTGAGCCCTCGATTGAACTTAGCTGGAAAAAGCCGCAACGAATCGGAACAGTGGAATGCACATTTGATACCGGATTGAATCGTTTTTTACGGCTATCCGGACAACGTTCGGTACATAGGAACCAAATAAGAGGATATCAGCCTGAAACCGTTTCTGACTTTAAAATTGAGTTAATCAACAAAGGAAAGGTGGTCTATGATGCGTATTTTGAAAAAAATTATCTACGTAAATTTGTACATGCTTTTCCACAAGTGCAGGCAGATACAGTTCGAATTACGGTAATTAAAACACACGATGATAAACTTGCTAGGATTTTTGAAATCCGATGCTATGCCTAATAGCATCAAAAAGATAGGTTTGGGATGTATTCTAATGTTATGGTTGGGAGGAAGTTCTTCTGCACAAGACGCGAAAACGTCAAATAAGATAATTCCGGCATTCCATTTTGAGGTCAACGATTCCGTAGCGGTAGACGTTGACCTTACCTACACGAAGAAAGGTTATCCTATGTACTATACCGCTCATTTAGAGACGGGTGTTTGTTCAGATGGCTTATGTAAGCCGATTAGTATCACTATACGTTGGGATTTATTAGGACAATTTATATCTTATCATACAGCATCCTGGTATTCGTTAACCAAATTCGACCATATAGAATTTACGGATGAAGATCATGACCAGCTACATCGTATACTTTCCGATACTGCCGCTATTCTTCGGGATTATGAAGTAGACGATATGATAGATACGGACGTTTATCTGCGGTCTCAACAGATAGATGCGGTTACAAGACCTACAAGCCCGACATTCAGTGCAGCAACAGTGGAAGGTGCGTTGTACACCGTATACACGCTTTGGCATTTTACTAATGGACCTATACGTTCACGCATGAGAGTATTTACGACATCGTTAATGTCTGATAGTGCCATGGTCAAAAATATGCTGAATTCAGGGAATCGGGATTATGTAGGTTTTGTTTTAAAAAATATCACGGAAGAACAACATCGTCAGTTGAGTAACGATATTATCAAACTGATCAGTAGTAAGGACACCTATATACCGCATTTTGCATTAGCGCAATTGAAAGACAGTATTATGTCATTGCCAGATTATCAGCAACAATTGGTAACTTATTTTCCGCATATAGACAATTCAGTAAAAAATGCATTGTTAGATCGACTGGCGACAGTTCAATTGGATAGGAATACTATATTAACACTTCTATCCATTCTATCTAGTCTTTCAGAGAGCCAGATCAGAAAAATCTTTTCGATTATTGGAAACAATAAAGTTCGTATAGATAAAGAAATACGCGAAAAGCTAACATTATTATCCCATGGACCAGATCATAATATTGCTCAGCAGGCAAGAAATACGTTGTTAAAAATGAATTAATCTTTTATTTTTCACTTTCTTTTTTATTCGTTGGTTGTGGGAAAGACAGTGATGGAGGCGGTTCATCGACACGATTAATAAAAAAATCCACCTTCTGTTGCAGCTTATCGTTTTATATGGTAACTTGTTAAGCCATTTGAAGGGAAATTGGCTTGTTTTTTGTAAAAAGATACTATATAACCAACGATACGGGGCTTATGATGAAAAGATGTTTTTATATTGTGCTGTTTCAGTTAGTAGTAACAACGACGGCGTTATTTGGGCAAAAACTTTCCCTTGCTGAAATCCGAAAGGATTTCAAGATAGGACATAAAGATGAAGAGACATGCAAAAAGCATCTGGAAGCCTTAGAAGAGTATGCAGATTGTCCTGTGGAACGAGGATATGAAGCAGCGTACCATATGTTTATGGCAAAACATACGGGGAATCCCCTAAAAAAAATGAGCTATTTCAGAAGCGGAAAGAAAATGTTAGAAGAGGAAATAGCGGACAATCCGAGTGAAATTGAATTGCGTTATATTCGGTTATGTATTCAATACTATATTCCATCGTATTTAGGATATAAAGATAATATAGAAGAAGATAAAGATTTTTTAGTGAACAATTTATATAAGTTAAGAGATAAGGAAACGAAACAACTTATCTATGTCTATCTAAAAGGTGCAAAGATGTATTCGGAAGAAGAATTGGCTTTATTGGGACGTTAAAGGAAATCAATTAAAATCGCTAAAAATACAAGGCGAATATGTAACTTTGCGCCATGTCCGAAAAAATTATCATTCTTGATTTTGGCTCGCAATATACACAGCTAATAGCACGCCGTGTTCGTGAGCTTAACGTTTATTGTGAAATTCATCCATATAACAATTTACCGGAATTTGATGATGCGGTAAAAGGTGTTATCTTTTCAGGTAGCCCATATTCTGTTAGGCAAGAGGATGCACCTCAGGTAGACTATACCAACATTCAAAATCGTTTTCCATTATTGGCCGTTTGCTACGGGGCGCAATATCTAGCACAGCAATCCGGAGGAGAGGTATTACCCTCCGAAATCCGGGAGTATGGCCGTGCGAATTTACAATTTGTGGATCAGGAAAGTACCTTGTTGAAAGGTGTACCGGTACAATCACAGGTGTGGATGTCGCATGGAGACACCATTAAGGAAATACCTTCCAATTTTAAAATTATTGCTAGTACGGACAAGGTACGTGTGGCAGCATACGAAATAGAAGGCACACGCACGTACGGTATCCAATTCCACCCAGAGGTGACGCACAGTACCGACGGACAAGTATTGTTAAAGAATTTTGTCGTTGATATATGTGGTTGTTCGCAAGACTGGACTCCCGATACCTTTGTCGAAACGACAGTAGCAGAGCTGAAGGCGCAGTTAGGAGATGATCATGTAATCATGGCATTGTCGGGTGGTGTAGACTCTACGGTAGCAGCGGTATTATTACACCAAGCTATCGGGAAAAATCTACATTGTATTTTTGTGGATCATGGTTTGCTTCGTAAAAATGAATACGAACAAGTATTGGATTCATATAAAAATATGGGACTAAATATTAAAGGAATCAATGCGAAAGAATTGTTTTTTGGTCGGTTGACAGGTGTTTCGGAACCTGAACAAAAGCGGAAAATAATTGGTGCATCCTTTATTGATGTGTTCGATCAGGCTTCTAAGGATATTCAACATGAACTGCCGGAAGGAATTGAAGCAAAATGGTTAGGGCAGGGTACGATCTATCCCGATGTTATTGAATCGATCTCCGTGAAAGGGCCATCAGCAACTATCAAATCCCATCATAATGTAGGAGGTTTGCCCGATTTTATGAAGCTTAAGGTAATAGAACCATTGAAAGCCTTGTTTAAGGATGAAGTACGTCGTGTAGGAAGAACATTGGAGGTAGATTCCAATATTTTAGGACGTCATCCCTTCCCAGGGCCAGGATTAGCTATTCGTGTGCTTGGCGACATCACAGAAGAAAAGGTACGGATTTTGCAGGAAGCTGATGACATCTATATTCGTAACTTAAAAGAAGCGGGATGGTATGATAAAGTATGGCAGGCAGGGACTATTTTTCTACCTGTGCAATCTGTAGGCGTCATGGGCGATGAGCGTACGTATGAACACGTAGTAGCCCTACGTGCAGTAGGCTCATTAGACGGTATGACAGCCGATTGGATTCACTTGCCATACGATTTGTTAGCAAAAATTTCAAACGAAATCATCAATCATGTTAAAGGAATCAATAGAGTTGTCTATGATATCAGTTCAAAACCGCCAGCAACAATTGAATGGGAATAAGCGGTTATTCGTATGGGCATTAATACTGCTTCTCTTTTTAGGAGCTTGTTCACCGAAGACCAGGGTACTAAAATCACCTGACCAAGGTAGTGGAAATATAGGAGGGACTGTTCCAAAAGAGGAAAAACCGGAAACGGTCGATAAAGAAACAACAGTTGAAGATGCTCGTAAAGCAGAAGCGGCTAGAAACAGCGTGGCATTGATTCTACCTTTTCAATTGGATAGGATCTCACCTCATACATTATCAAAAGAAGACGTTAATCGTTCGGCAATTGCACTTGATTTTTACCAAGGTTTCCAGTTAGGTTTGGATGAATTGGCACAAAAAGGCCGCTCTTTCTCGCTCAATGTGATTGATTCGAGAGATAACGAAGTGCATAATCAATCGGTCGCCAAATCTGAGGAGGTTTCAAATGCGGCGCTGATTGTAGGACCTGTATTTCCGAAAGAAATAACCACATTTGGTACGCATCTTTTAAACAAAAATGTATTGCAGGTAAATCCTTTGGCAGCAACAAGGGCTCGGGAATTCAATTTGCCTAATTTAGTGTCCCTAACACCATCTATTGATGTGCATACGAAAGCTATGGCAGAGCGTGTCGGACAAGATTACAAAACCGGGGATGTAGTTATTATTTATAATACATCGGACAATGACGGGCGGCAATTTTTAAGCGGTTTCTTGTCGGAACTTAAGAAGGCAAATCCGTCTGTTCAGGTTCGTTCCGTATCGTCGATTCCCCAATTGAATGAAGAGATTAGTCTAACAGGTACTAATTTGATAGTGGCGGGTACGACAGATAAATTTCAGTTGCGTTCGTTTGTGAGTAATTTAGAAGCGAAATCTTCCGAGGAATTTTATATGTTTCGCGTATACGGACATCCTTTATGGGATCGTATAGATTTCAGTATATATGAGCGATTTGGCGATTTTCGACCTGTTATCACCTCAGAAAGCCATTTGAAGTCATGGACAAGAGGGACAAAAGAATTTAAAGATAAATACTATTCCTTATATAGTGTTAATCCTTCGGATTATTCCTATAAAGGATATGATGCAGCCCGATATTTTGGAAATCTATTGGCAAAATATGGTGACAATTATTCCGAACATATCACAAAAGAAAAATTCGAGGGCTTATTCAGCACTTATGCATTTGATTATAACGAAGCTTGGGGTTTTGTAAATAATACCGTTTCGTTTAAAAGCTATCAAGGCTCATCGTTTCAGCTAAACTAATATGGGAGTTAACCCACGTAGAGTCGAACAGCAGTTGCGCAATTTTCAACGCGCAATAGATGCTTATGATAATACAGAACCCTTTGCTCGGTTTCTTACTCGATTTTTTAAAGAAAACAAACAAATGGGGTCATCCGATAGACGGATGACTTCTCGTTTATGCTATAATTTTTTCCGATTAGGACGTTCTGTGATAGATTTACCTTCCGTTGACCGTCTTGTAATTGCCGAATTTTTGTGTGAAACGCAAAGTGCTGTTGTTGAGCTTTACCAACCGAATTGGATTTTCAATACTGCTGCGTCTTTAGAGGAAAAGATACTTTTTTTGGAGACACACGGTTACAATGTGGTGGATCATCTTTTTCCTTTTACGTCCTACTTGTCACCAGCAATTGATAAAGGAAAATTCGTAGCAAGCCACTTGGTACAACCCGATTTATTCATTCGTGTACCGCAAAATAATAAAGCTATTGTGGAACGGGAGCTTGCCGGACACGGAATTTCTTTTGAACGAGTTTTTGGAAATGCCTATCGTTTGCCAAATGGAACTAAACTACAGAATATAAGGAAGATAGAAGGGTTATATGAAGTTCAGGATTTATCCTCACAACAAAGCTTAGAGGCTCTTTCTTTAAAAGCGGGAGAAAAATGGTGGGATGCATGTGCTGGTTCCGGCGGAAAATCTCTTCTTTTATTAGACCGTTATCCATCTATTGACTTGTTGGTGTCAGACATACGGCTAAGTATACTTCGCAATCTGGATGAACGCTTTGATAAAGCAAAGATTAAAAAGTATCGGAAAAAAGTGCTGGATTTAACGCAAGATATCAATCATTTGATGGATGGAGAAGCTTTTGATGGTATATTAGTAGATGCACCTTGCTCTGGTTCGGGAACTTGGCGACGTACACCCGAGATGCTCAGTCAGTTTGATGAAGAAAGTATACAACGCTTTGTTGCCCTTCAACGCCAAATCGTTGACACTGCTGTCCGTTACCTTAAACCTCAGGGATTATTAATGTATATCACCTGTTCGGTATTTGAAGCAGAAAATGAACAGATTGTTCGTTATATAGAGGAAGAGCATGGTTTATTCATGGAAGAGGGTGGTATAATTAAAGGTTACAATAGAAAATCGGACAGCATGTTTGCCGTCCGACTTAGAAAAAAATAACCCGATTATTTCTAATTGAAATCTACATTTTCAAAAATAAAATCTTGATCAGTTTCTTGTTTGAAAGTATCGGTCACTGGAGAATAGGTTTTCACGATGATGGTTCTTTTAGGTATGTCAAAGTTTAGGATACGTAGAAAACCATTGCCTCCGTTTTCGGATCCGTGTACTCCTGTTTGGTAATTTGATAGCATTTGATATACGGTATTTCCATGCTTTCCTTGACTTATTAACGTTCCAACACCATCATTTAATACATGTCCGGAAACGACCATCATCACATTTGGATAAAGCGATACTAATTTTTCCCATATCTGCTCCCCATCATTGGGTGCTTCTGATCTGGTGTCTGCCGCAAGTCCGGTTGATTGTGCCAGCCAACGATGCCCACGTTCACTACTCATCCGTGTTTCGTCAGAGTACATATAGGCGTGTGTTTGGATAATGATTTTATGCTTAGGATGAGCTTTGACAATCTCTGATGCCCACGCCAATACCTTATTACGCGGGCCGAATTCCAGTGATAAAATCAACCATTTATGGCCGCCTGCTTTAAATTCGTGCCAGGTGTTATCCATTTTTCCCTCCTCATACGCCCCTTTGAAGCCGTTCATTTTGCTGTGCTTCCCGTAACTAAAATACTGATTAAACAAGTCGGTATCGCGTACATCAGTTCTGCCATTCTTACCTATATCATGGTTGCCTGTCACAACGGCGTACGGCAGCTTGCCCTCTAGGATATTCATAGCTTTGGAAGCATTTTCCCATTGTTCTTTGTTGTTGTTATTAGTGATGTCTCCCAAGTGAAGCACAAATGTAATTTCATTGGAACGCTCGGCAATCCATTTCGTTTGTTTTTCAAATATTTCGGGAAATTTTTGTGAGTAATTTTGCGTATCCGGCAATAGTACCAAATTAAAAGATCGCTTTGTTGCACAAGAAGACAATAGAATGGTTAGTGCAAGGAGTTTAAAATACAACGTATTATTTATAAACGATTTCATATCTCTTATTTAATTAATTTTACATTTTAATATAGGGCCATTTCACTGTTTCTCACTCCATAATATACGAACTGGATCAATAAGCCCCGACTTTTTTTATAAAAAAGCACATATCTCATGATTCTCGATACTTTAGATTTATTTGGCGAATTTATTCTTTATCGGAACATACTTTTATGGTTTCTATACCGATTAATTTTCCTAGTTTTTCAATCTTACTAGCGAGATGCCCCACACCAATAGCACAATGATGAGCTGGGCCATGCCGATTCCATTCTTCCACAAATTGCCGGATGTTTATTGGAAAGCGGTACCTACTATTTGTATTTCCGATTTCCAAAATTGGTCCGAGTACAGACGTTCCCTCGGCTACTAAAAAGAATAATTTACCATCAGGGTCTTCCACAACGGATAAAAAGGTTACAGGTCCATGTTTTACCGACATCTCAATCGATAGTCCATTTCCTACTTTGCCGTGGTATGCCACTAATGGCTTAACCTTGATTTTTCCTTCAGCAATTTGGTAATGTCCGGGTCCGTCATGTCCCATTAATACAACGTCATCGTTGAAGTCCAACGCATAGTACTCCGAAAACGAGCCTCCCGCTCCAAAGCTATCTAAGATTTTCATTGCCTGTGCATTTTTTATCTCGTATTCCCCAGCCACAGGCACACCTTTTGCAGTTAAATATGTACTGCCTAAGATGATGGAACGCATAGTGTCTTTATTTTCGGCGCTACCCGTACCTTTATAATAGTAAGCTAATGCACCAAGTTCGTATTTGGCTATCATTCTATCTAAAGCAACAGATGTGCGAGCAGCATCTTCCAATTCTTTTGTATCACAATCCGGTTCTACGTCAAATGCATGGGAAAATTCAATAACCCGTTTATTAATCTCTGATGACGATACTTCTCGTCGTAATGCTGACAATTCATCAACCTCTAACAATTCGATGTGGCCACCGAATGTGGCTATCTGGCGAGTAAGATCAGTATAAATATCTAACATCCCAGAATAGTATGTACCCATGGCTCCCAAGCGGTTATGTGCCAATATGTGAGCTACTTTTGCAGCCGTTATCCAATCTGCTATTTCCTGCCAACAGCTGTCACTAGGGTCTAATATACCGGTAACTTGATAATATGATATCCCCGCTCTTCTGAAAACGTTGGCTACTTCTGGCACGGGACATGCGGCACAGTATGTCAACCATTCTCCTGTCATTTCATGGCGATCTTTCAACGCATTAAAGGATGCATAATCGACAGCCGCCTTAGGAGAGAGGTTCAGTATAATTACGGGTACTTTAGCGCGTTGGACTACGGGAAGCACCGTAGCGGATAAGGCATATGTAGAGGCGTACAATAAGATCATATCTACATCGGCCTGCCGGAAGCGATGACCAGCATCCATGGCTTTACCAACCGTGTCAATTAATCCTAAATTCACGATCTCTATATCGTCGGAGGATAACAGTGTATGTACCTGATTCAAATGAGATATCAGACGTTTTTTCAGTCCTTCAAACTGGTTCCAGTAGACGTCTAAGCCGACACCGAATAGCCCTATTTTTAATTTTGTGAACACAATTATGATTTAATTTGTTTATAATCAGGGATTCACCCTGTAACTATTTAGATTGCTAAATTATTTTTTACTAACTTGGTCATCCATACACAAACTGATATTGTTGATATAAATTTTGGATCAGCTAGAAGTATACGCCAATGAAGAACTATTGTAAATACCTACCGATAAGTGCAGAGGACGAAAAATGGGGGCTTTGCACATTGGATACTGGATTCGGAACGATTCCAGGTACAACACCTTATCCAAGTATAACACATCCTTCATCGTATCACTTCAGTTGGCAAAACGGCCGAATATTGAGCGAATATCAATTAATTTATATTACAGGTGGTGAAGGTATTTTTGAATCTAAGAGTGCGGGTATGCAGAAAATCGAAGCCGGATCCATTATCCTGCTCTTCCCTAATGAGTGGCATCGCTATAAACCAGATGAGGAAACAGGATGGAACGAACACTGGGTTGGCTTCAAGGGGCCTATAGCTGATCAGTTAGTAGAACATAAATTCTTCAGCCGTAAGGATCCCATCATCCAAATTGGATTCAGACAGGAAATCGTTGGGTTCTTTGAAGACATTGCCGCGCGGACGAAAACCGAAAATAGCGGTTATCAACCTTTGATTTCTGGAGAAATCCTTCACCTATTGGGAAATGTCTACGCCATTTCCAAGGAAAATGCGTGGCAATATACTGGTGCTAAACAATTAGTTAGCAAGGCTCAAGTCATTTTGCGCGAGAATACCCATACCTCGCTTACTGCGGAACAGGTGTCTGCAGAATTAGGGGTGAGTTATTCACTATTTCGTAGAACATTCAAGAAATACACCGGCATTTCACCGGGACAGTACCTTATTCAACTGAAAATCGAAAAAGCAAAACGATTGTTAAACAATCCTAATGTGCTCATAAAAGAAGTGGCTTATGAATTGGGATTCGATTCCTGTTTTTACTTTTCCAAGTTATTCAAAGAGAAAACCGGACTATCACCACAAAATTACCGGGAGCGATATTGTATTATAACTACGCAATCTTAATACCGTAACCATATCAGTCGCATTTACCGGGGATAACCAGTACCGGGCAACTCGCTTTTCGGATAACCGATTCCGATACACTACCCGAGATAAAGTGTTCAAAACCGGTACGTCCATTAGATCCCATAATAATAAGATCTGCTGTCCATTCGGTAGCTGTACTTAGAATTTCGTCCCGAACATTGCCTACTTTGTTAAATAAAAAGACGTCCTGCGCTCCCTCGAAATCAGCTCCTATACTTTCCAAGAATCGTTGGGCAGATTCTTGTTGTATTTCCGAAACTTCCGGTACCACGATGGGTTGTTGTCCTAATAGCGGATCTGCGCCATAGTTGGCAGGCGAAGTAGGAGGAACAACAGTGACCAACGCAAGCGACGAACGAAACTCCCGAACTAGATCTTTTGCGTAGTCAATTGCCTTAACGGTACACGGTGTATCGTCTACGGCTAAAAGTATGCGATTAAATCTGTGACTGCTCATCTTTTGTGGCTATATAAAAAGTGATATATTCGTATGTACAAAACAGCGTTGCTGTGGTATTTGTTTTCATAAAAATCAACTCATATGAACATAGGTCTCTGTAATTTATCGATAATCCCGTTAAGAGCGGCTAATACACATCGTAGTGAGATGGTGAGTCAAGTATTTTTTGCGGAGCAATTTGAAATACTTCAGGAAGAAAAGGAATGGGTGTACATCCGTATGTTCGATATTGATTATGAAGGTTGGTTACAACGCGGGCAGTTTGTATGTTTACCGGAAAATAATTTTATAGCTACCTCGGAAGATAATTGCCTTGTTGTGGATATTGTAGGTGCAACGGCTTTCTCAGGCGATGGAAAAGTTGATTTAATTGCAGGGACAAAGATTCCTGAACAACTTTTACAACAGCAATATGCTGGTTTTCCATATCAGATTGAAGGACATTTACGAAGCCCAAACACGACAGACTTTGAAACGGAATTCCCTAAATTGATAGATTATTATCATAACAGTCCTTATCTCTGGGGTGGACGCAGCCACGTAGGTATCGATTGCTCTGGACTTAGCCAAAGCATATATATGCATTTTGGAATACAGTTGCCACGTGACGCTTACCAGCAAGCCGAAAAAGGAAAAGCCGTCGATTTTCTATCTGAAATTAAGTCTGGAGACCTTGCTTTCTTTGATAATGAGGAAGGACGTATCACACATGTGGGTATCATGGTGGATGCAGAAACGATCTTCCACGCTTCTGCAAAGGTATGTATAGATAAAATGGATTCGGAGGGTATCTTTAACAAAGAACAAAACCGATATACCCATAAGCTTCGCATTGTGAAAAGATTCTGGTAATTACTATTTTTGATCATGTCTTTAAAAAACAACCGATACTTTCTTCTGGCAAGTGCCCAGCTTTTTCCTTTAACTTTTTTAGAACCCGTAGAGATGGCGGTCGACGACCCGGCATTGGCCCGAGCTAGAGAGGCTTTTGCCTCTTATCGAAATGGGCAGCTGGAAATAGCGTTAGAACAGTATACAGCAGCAATACAACAGTTTGCTGACCAACCTTTTTTTTATGCTTGTCGATCTATCCTAAATATGGCTTTGGGCGACGAAGAGGGGGCTTTTTACGACTATCAAGTAGCTAAAAATTTAGATTTTAATTACCAAGCTTTTTTGGAATGGGTGGAGAATAGACCAGCGGAAGTGACCCCTTTGGAGGGAGGTGTCGAACTGAAACAACTATTATCCGATGCGTTGGAAACGACACAGCAATTTGATTATGAACATGCGCTAAAATTGTATGCATACGCCAACGAAAAATATACGGAGGACGTAGATGTGCTCGTATATCGTGGTGCTTTACATCTACGGTTGTTAAGATACAACAAAGCTTTATCTGATCTGAACCAGGCGATAACCAAGAATCCAATACATTTTCAAGCATATCTATTTCGTGCTAAATTGTTTAAAGCGATTCGGGAACATAAAAAAGCAACAGAGGATTTTGATAAAGCCGTGGAGATTCAGCCAGAAATCGGCGTGATTTATGAAGAGCGAGGGGGCTTTTTAGTTGATTTAAAATACTATAATGAGGCTTTGTTTGATTTTAATAAATTGGTAAGCTTGCTTCCCGAGGATTTTTATGTGTACGCACTACGCGCCGATCTTTTTGAGAAAATGGAAAATTGGGAAGCCGCACTACAGGATTACTCAAAGGCAATAGTGCTAAATCCTTATTACTCTGATCTATATGCCTATCGTGCGGATATGAAAGATCGTCTAGGTGATACGGTAGGTGCCGCGGAAGACCGCCGTATGTTTGAGGAACTGGAAAAGGAAGATTAATGTATATCGATATTCTATTTCAACTTTTGATTAAAAAAATCAATTGTTCTTTTCCAAGCTAGATCTGCTGCCTCTTTGTCGTACCGTGGCGTAGTGTCATTGTGAAATCCATGATGTGTCTTTGGATAAAAATGAGCGGTATATTCTTTTTTATGAGCTTTTAGCGCTTCTTCATAAGCTGGCCAACCCTTATTTACATTCTCGTCTGATTCTGCGAATTGTAACAAAAGAGGTGAATTTATGTTTGGAACCTCTTCCAAAGGAGCTTGACCACCGTAAAAAGGTACCGCTGCCGACAAGGTTGATATACGAGCAGCCATCATATTAGAAATCCAACCACCAAAACAGAAACCTACAACACCAACTTTTCCGTTGCATAGTGGATGCTTTTTCAGATAATCAAAAGCAGCGATAAAATCTTCCAGCATGTCATCGCGATTGCGTTTTTGCTGTAACGCGCGACCATCGTCGTCGTTTCCGGGGTATCCCCCTAATGGTGATAACGCATCTGGAGCCAAGCTAACGAAACCAGCTAAAGCTGCACGCCGGGCAACATCTTCTATATGTGGATTTAACCCTCTGTTTTCATGGACAACCACAATACCTCCGAGTTTTTCCGTAGTGCTTTGAGGTATAGATAGTAATCCTTTGATAGCTCCACCTCCTTTGGATGACTGATAGGTTATATATTGCGATTCTAATCGCGGGTCGTTGGCTTTTATCTGAACAGCATTTTTATAATCAGGGGTTAAAAAACTCATTAAAGAAGATACAGTCAATCCGCCTACTGCATATAAGGACAGCTTTTGCATAAACTCGCGCCGGTTAAGGCGATTGTGTGCATAGTCATTGTAGAGTTCAAATACCTTAGGATCAAGTTCTTCTTTTTTTATGGTTTTCATATCATGGAGGTTTTCAGGATACATTCCTATTGTAACTAAACGATGGTTACTTATATTTTGTTTTGTTTGTAATACAAAAAGCTATCTTTGTCTGGCGAAATAAGATCTCATAAATTTATGCAGACAAAAATAAATCTACCTTTTACAGGATACGAAAAATTTGTAATTTTCATCTTAGCCATCAGTCAGTTTACGGTTATTTTGGATTTTATGGTGATGTCACCTTTAGGCGACCTACTTATTAAATCTATGGATATGCATGCCTCATCGTTTGGTATCGTAGTATCCGCATATGCTTTCAGTGCGGGTGTCTCCGGACTTTTAACGGCTGGTTTTGCAGACAAGTATGACCGGAAGAAGCTTTTGTTGTTTTTTTATACTGGCTTTATTATCGGTACAATCTTTTGTGGTATTGCGCATACATTTTATACGCTGGTCGCGGCAAGAATTATAACGGGTTTGTTTGGCGGTGTTATAGGTTCTATCTCCATGGCCATTATTACGGATCTGTTTGCTTTGGAAAAGAGGGGGCGAGTAATGGGGTTTGTTCAGATGGGCTTTGGTGCTAGTCAGGTTTTAGGTATTCCTATCGGACTTTATATCGCGAATAAAATGGGCTGGGAAGCTCCTTTTTTATTTATAGCTGGATTGGCGGTACTCATTGCGATTGTTATTGTCTTGCGGTTAAAGCCAGTAGATGCCCATTTAGGGATGGAAGTACAGAAAAAGGCTATTAGTCATTTAGTACAAACGTTAAAGAAGAAGCCGTATCGCGTCGGCTTTTTAACGACCGCGGTGTTGTCTGTAGGTGGTTTTATGATGATGCCTTACGGAACAGTATTCGCCGTAAATAATCTGGGAATAAGTAATGAACAATTACCTTTTTTATTTATGGCATCGGGTGTAAGTTCACTTCTTATTATGCCATTCATAGGCAAAATGAGCGATAGAGTGAATAAATATAAGCTATTTGCAGTCGCGACGATTTGGCTGATGCTTATTTGTGTTATTTATACCAACCTCTCTACAACTCCTTTTATGTGGGTATTGGTTATCAATATTTGCATGATGATGGGAATTATGAGCCGAATGGTTCCGTCGTCGGCACTGATATCAGCCGTTCCAGATATGCAAGATCGTGGTGCATTTATGAGCATTAATGCGTCATTACAGCAAATAGCTGGAGGAATTGCCGCCACAATCGCTGGGCTTATTGTTTATCAGCAAAATAAATTCAGTCCGCTGGAACATTACGATCTGGTCGGTTACGCAGTGGTTGCCATATCATTGGTTTCCATATTACTCATGTATAGGGTGGATCAGCTTGTTAAGGCTAAAATGAAGAACACATCCCCATCTGTTCTAGACGAGCCAACTGAGGCGCCTATTCATGGGCAGGGTTAAAACAACGTATTTTCTTTGTTCGGTATACGTAGATTTGAACCTATTTCCTTGTTGAGATGTTCAATGAAATGCGCTGCCAACAGAGGTGATTCCAATTCTATATTTTGATGGATAAAGAAATACAATTGCTGCAAACCCGCTTCTTTCCACTTCTTAATGACCTTTACCCATTCAATCAGTCGATCATAGTCTGAGGGATGATTAGCGCCAACATAGCGTATAAAAGCTGTAGGAGTTGTTAAACGCATGTGTACCATATCACGCCGTCCGGCAGTATCGACGAGCACGTTGGTCGTATGGGTGTCTTCGAATAATTTATATAGCTTCTCACTGATTTTTTTGTCCGAGAACCATTCTTGATTACGGACTTCTACAGCCAATGGATAACCTTTCGGAAAGCTATGTAAGAATTTTTCCAGTCGGTCAAAATCCTTTGGTTTGTAATTATCATGCATTTGTAGGAATGCCATACCCAGTTTCTCTTCAAATAGCACGGTCGAATCTACAAAATCCTTTATCTTTTCATCGGTGTTAAGGAGTCTGGAATAATGGCTTACGGACTGTGGGATTTTAGGGAAAAACTTGAAATCATCAGGCGTCTTGTCTTTCCAGGTTTTTATCTGTTCTTTGGAAGGAGAATTGTAAAATGTCGCATTTAATTCGATCGAATTAAACTGTCTGGAATAGTAAACCAATTCATCTTTAGTACCTCGAGGGTAAAAACCTTTTAAATCTGCTTTGTTCCATTTTGCACAACCTACAGCTATTTCTAGTGGTTTCTTTTGTTTGTGTGCTTCCAATAACTGAAATGTCTCCGATGGAGTAGGGGGAAGTGAAAAATCAATTTCTTCCGGATTACTTACTTGTCCAAATTTCATACTCGAAGATAAAAAAAATAGGGGAGTTTCGCTGTATCATGTGTTAAATGAGCAATAAAATGCCGATCAAAGCCAACCCTAAGTAAACATATTTCAAGAAGGTGTCACCTCTTAATCGGCGATTTAGATATCTACCTAAAAAAATTGCTGGAATTACCGCCGGAATGGACAGTAAAAAGTATTCCGTTACCACAGGTGTCCACAATCCTTTATACCAGTATCCAATCATTCCTAAGATGCTTGCGGGAAGAAAGTAAGCTTGTAGGGTGGCTCGAAAATGTTTTGGAGACCATCTGCGCATATTTCCGTATATAACAAGTGGAGGGCCGTTTATGCCATAAGCACCACCGAAAATTCCCGAAAGAAAGCCACAGATGAAAAGCCATATCTTGTTGTCGGATTGGAGCTTAAAAGTGTTTGAGGAGAACAAACTGTAGGTGGCATATAAAATAATGAAGATACCCAAAACTGATTTCACAAATTGTTCGTTGCCATAGATTAAAAGGAACAATCCGATCGGGATACCTAAAAAAGCAAATAAAATAAGCCATTTTGCACTATTGAAATGTATTTCCTTTCGATCCTGTACGACCACGATGCCTGCAATAACAATCGAAATCAAAACAGAAAGGGGGACAGCGACATCTATCGGAACAAAGAAAATAAGTAGGGGGACGGCAATCAACGATTCGCCGAATCCAAAAGTAGAGCGAACTAATGTTGCTATAAAAATTATCGCTAGAATACCTAGTGTAACGAATTCCATAGTACTTTTATAAAAAACGCCCAACAAAAGCCGGGCGTTCGTTTTATAATGAGATCGTGTTATTACACATTAAACCTAAAATGCATGATATCGCCATCTTCAACGATATATGTCTTTCCTTCTACGCTAAGCTTACCCGCCTCTTTAACTGCATTTTCCGAACCATATTTAATGAAGTCGTCGTATTTGATAACCTCTGCACGGATAAAGCCTTTTTCAAAGTCAGTATGGATAACACCTGCCGCCTGTGGTGCTGTAAAACCATTCTCGATTGTCCAAGCTCGTACTTCCTGGACACCAGCGGTAAAGTAAGTAGCCAGATCCAATAGGGAATAAGCTGCCCTGATCAGTTTATATACACCCGACTCGTCCAAGCCTAGATCGTCCAGGAACATTTTACGTTCTTCATACGATTCAAGTTGTGCAATTTCTGATTCAATTTGGGCCGAAATCACGAGTACTTCAGCATTCTCATCCTTTACAGCCTCCTTTACACGGTCGACATATGCATTTCCTGTTGTTACGGAAGCTTCGTCTACATTGCAAACGTATAAAACAGGTTTGATAGTCAATAGGGCGAGGTCACTAATAAATTCAAAATCTTCCAGTTGGATAGGGGCTGTTCTGGCAGATTTACCAGCTTCTAGATGTTCTTTGACAACCGACAAGATTTCATACGTCCTTTTTGCATCTTTATCACCACCTGTTTTTGCCATTTTCTCTACTTTTTGGATACGTTTAATAACGGTATCCAAATCTTTCAGCTGCAATTCGGTGTCGATGATTTCTTTATCGCGGATGGGATCTACAGAGCCGTCTACGTGTACCACATTGCCATCATCGAAACAACGCAATACGTGAATAATAGCATTCGTTGTGCGGATATTTCCCAAAAATTGGTTCCCTAATCCTTCACCTTTGGAAGCGCCCTTTACCAAACCGGCAATATCTACAATCTCGATAGTATTCGGAACGACGCGCTGTGGTTTAACAATTTCCGCTAATTTATTTAATCGATCATCGGGTACAGTAATAACACCGACGTTAGGTTCTATTGTACAAAAGGGAAAATTTGCTGCCTGTGCTTTTGCATTGGACAGACAGTTGAATAATGTTGATTTACCCACATTTGGTAAACCTACTATACCGCATTGTAAAGCCATGAAAATTTCAATTTTTTTAAATCGCACAAAGATAACGAAAATCAACTGATTTTTTGGGGATAGCAATGCCCGTTTTAGCTTTTCGGCACAACAAGAACAATTCTTGGGTTACGATAAGTATTTTACATTATTTAACGATTTCAGGTTTAATCTTTTTTTATTGTTATGCTGTCATAATAATAAATGACATCCAAATGATAAAATAAAAAAGGAGAAGATATGAAAAACTTTATTTATGCAATTTGTTTAGTCGCATTATGTAGTTTCGCGATACCGACAGTTTCGCAAGTTAATATAAGCATCAATATAGGGTCACAACCGTTATGGGGACCAGTGGGATATGATTATGTCCGTTATTACTATATGCCCGAAATAGATGTGTATTATGATGTATCTCATCGCAGATATACATATTATCACGGTAACCACTGGGTAACCCGAGCATCACTTCCTAGCCGATATCGCCATATCGATATGTACAGAACTTATAAAGTAGTGGTTAATCACGCACACCCGTGGAAAAATCATACAAATATTAAGAGAAAATATGCTCGATATGCTAATGACCGTTCGCAACGCATTCTACGAGATCACAGTGTCCATCGTAGCTATGATCGATATGAAAAGAAACATTATAAAAAATATCACGAGAAAAGACATGGGAAATATCATAAAAGAGAGAAAAATCGGCGTTGGCATGACGATTAAATTTCGCTGCCATGTAGCTAAAATCCGGTATTTTTACACGTTATTCCGTACAATTCAATTTTTATCAATCATATTTTTTAATTTTGAGTCAAATTTAGTAATTGAAATAACGTATGGTAAAGGCGATGAAGCCCGTATTCAATTTGGGGGCTGTTCTGATTGCAACAATATCGTTGGTGGGATGTCAGGGGAGTATGAACACAAGGGCTGCAAGTTCGCTCCCAGATACGGTAGAAGTCGATAGTATCGCGGGTTTATCTGATCTAAAATCAGAAGACACGGTGAAAAATCAAAAAGGATATTTGACAGAACGATGGCGAAATCCTGTTCAGATCCCGGTAGATACACTGAATCCAATCAGTAAAGATTCGCTAGATAGATTTGTAAGGACGGAGCGTCGCCGTGTTAGGGACTCTGTACGTCAGGAATTAAACAAACTTCCCAAGCATGTTTATTTTACGTTTGACGATGGTCCCTTGATTGGAAGTTCGGCGATTGATTCCATTTCGAAAGCAAAGCATATTAAAATCAGTACGTTTTTGGTTGGTAGACATGCGAATATGTCGAAGCGGTTGAAAAGGGATCTTCAGCGATATAAGGATAATGCCTTGGTGGAATGCTATAACCATAGCTATACACATGCCGGCAACAGATTTACGACGTTCTATAGCAATCCAGTCAGCGCGTATGAAGATTTTGAGAAAAATGAGGTGGATCTGGAGTTGAAGCATAAAATAGTGCGTTTGCCTGGGCGTAACATCTGGATTTATGATGATGTAAGGCGGATTGATTTAAAAAGTGGTGCTAGTACAGCTGATATGTTGTACACTAACGGGTATAAAATTTATGGCTGGGATGTAGAATGGAGAATTCACGGAGCCTCCGGTATGCCAGTCCAACCTGTTAACGAGATATATACGCGCATTCGGAATTATATGGACAATAAATCGTCAATGGAGCCAAATAACGTAGTATTGTTAATGCACGATGATATGTTTCAGAGTAAAAAAGGACAGCAATTGCTGTCCTCACTGATCGATACTATCCAAACGACGACCGATTATAAGTTTGAATTTATAAGGGATTATCCGTTTCGATATTAATCTTTTTATTCGACTACAACACCCATTTTACTAAACTTGTCTATACGTTCAGCAACAAGGCTATCGGCATCTTTTCGTGTTAGTTCCGTAAGGTCATTTAAAATTCTTGCTTTTAGATTTTCTGCAGCTACTGCCGGATCCTGATGTGCACCACCCATTGGCTCACCGATAATTCCGTCAATTAATCCGTTTTTCAACATATCTTCTGCTGTTAGTTTAAGGGATTCTGCCGCTTTTTCCTTTTGATCCCAACTTCTATAGAGAATAGAAGAGCAAGACTCAGGCGAGATAACTGAATACCACGTGTTTTGCATCATATAAACGCGATCTCCTACACCGATCCCCAATGCGCCACCCGAAGCGCCTTCTCCGATAACAATACACATAACAGGTACTTTAAGTACGGACATCTCCAACAGGTTGCGGGCAATAGCTTCTCCTTGTCCGCGTTCCTCTGCTTCTAGACCAGGATAAGCGCCCATAGTATCAATTAACGTTACGATCGGTTTATTAAACTTCTCTGCCATTTTCATCAATCGAAGCGCTTTTCGATATCCTTCTGGATTGGCCATACCAAAATTGCGATATTGACGTTCTTTTGTGTTCTTTCCCTTCTGATGTCCAATTACCATAACAGATTGCCCATTGATAGAAGCAAATCCCCCAACGATAGCTTTGTCATCTCGCACCGTGCGGTCGCCGTGAAGTTCGATAAATTCGTCGAAAACCATCTCGATGTAATCAAACGTTTGCGGACGGTCAGGATGACGGGACATCTGAACCTTTTGCCAACCTGTCAGGTTTGCATAAATATCTTGTTTGGTTTGTTCGAGTTTTTCCGCTAGTTCATTAACTGTGGCACTCATATCTACCTTGGTCTTTTCCTGCACTTGTAAGACCTTTTCTATTTGGGTTTGCAAGTCTGCAATAGGCTTTTCAAAATCAAATGTTGTTTGCATAATTATGTATCTAGCGCATTTTAGCTTGCTAAGTTAGTTTATTTTGTCCTTTTTGAGAAAAAAGAACAAAAAAAGAAGGTGCTAATGTATGTAGAATAGGAAGGGGAGAGGATAAAACTGGCAAAAATATATACCTTATATCAGCTTGATTTATACCGTTGATGGTTTTTCGCTTATTGCAATATCGATGAAAAAGTGATAATTTAGGGCGTTTTATCATCATGACAGAAGAAAAGAAAGATACCAACCCTATACCGTTTTTAATTAAGCTGGTTTTGTGGATTTTATTATATGCCTCATTTTGGTATTTTGGCGATTTTTACCAACAACGTCCGTGGTTAAATAATGTATCCAATGGGCTTAATTTGTTTTTGACGTCTAGTATTGTGTTTTCTATCGGTCGGTATATCATTATTATGATATATAATAAGCGACATGAAAAACGCATTGTGCGCGGAAATTTTGTACTGGGTATTAACCGTCTTACGGTGATATTGAATACGACGATTGCCGTTATCGGCTTGATGATTGCGCTGAGTATTGATCCGCGAGAGTTTGTTACTAGCTTAACGATTGTCGCGATGGCGATAGCGGTTACATTCCGGGAGTATATCACCAATTTGATATCGGGACTGTTCATTATGTTTTCTGATCAGCTGTCGGTAGGAGATAGGGTAAAGGTTGGCGAACATAAAGGGCGTATTGTCGATATCAATTTTTCCAGTTTGATTATACAAAACGAGGATGACGATATGGTTATGGTGCCCAATAATATGGTTTTTACGTCTCCCATAATCAATCTATCAGCTCATCGTTCCTCGCTTTTTCTCGTGAAATTTGAATTACCGTTACAAGCAGCTGTTGAGGTGGATAAACTGGAAGAAAGTATACGAGCGCTTTTAGCAAACCATCCCTATTTAACCGGAGAAGACGAGTTGCAGCTTAAGGTTGTCGAGATAGGGAAAGACTATGTTAAATACAAAATGGAAATGCACGCGAAAAGCAGTAGCAATAAAGTGCATAAACAGGTAGAAAACGAAGTCTTTAAGGAAGTATTGAAATTTAAAAGGGAATACGATATAAACACTTAAATTATATTTTGCGCACCTTTATTTGCTTTACAAAGTGGTGAGATCCTTTTTCAAGAATTAAATCAGCCCGATAACGAGTGGGCAATATATTCTTGTGTAGATTTGGAAGGTTAATAGTATTCCAGATATTTGTTGCCATAGCGATGCTTTCTTCTTTACCTAGATTGGCATAACGATGAAAATAGGACGCTGGATTTTGGAATGATGTTGCACGTAAAGACTCAAATCTATTGATATACCAGTTTATCAAATCCTCTTCATCTGCATCGACATAAATAGAGTAATCAAAATAATCAGAAACGAAGACGCTGCTCCCCGTAGATGAGTTTACCTGCAATACGTTAATCCCCTCAACGATAAGAATATCTGGTTGTGCGATGATTTGGTTCTCATGAGGTATAATGTCGTATTCCAAATGGGAGTAGACAGGTACTTCAAACTGAGATATACCAGATTTCATTGATGCGAGAAAGTTCAGTAACAGTTTAGTATCGTAACTTTCCGGAAAACCTTTACGTATATTCCGTTCTGCTAAGATTTTGTTTGGATACAAAAAACCGTCCGTCGTTACAAGCTCTACCTTGGGTTTGGAGGGGAGCATAGAAAGCACTTTCTGTAATACACGTGCAGTTGTACTTTTCCCGGCGGCGACGGACCCCGCTATTCCCACGATAAAAGGAAGAGTATCAGCGCCTCTGTTCAGAAAATTATTAACGGCAGCATGCTGATCTTTTGTGCGTTTAATCAAAATACCCAACAAATGGGCTAACGGAAAATATATTTCTTCAATTTCTGTAACAGTGAGCGGCTCATTTAACGCGCGTAAATTTTCTATGTCATCCGATGTAAGATGATGGGAAAAATGACCGTTTAGACTTCTCCATTCTGCTCTGTCGAATAGCTGAAATGGCGTATCAACCTCGCTGTAGTTAGTTGAAGACATGTATTTTTAATTTTTGAATGTCGGCAAATATACTATGTTCAACTAAAAAAAAGCAGATTAATTTATATTAGTTGCTTTCTATGACAATAAGATTGCTTAATCTTTTATGAAAATAACCCCTCGATAATTAAACTTCCGGTTGCGGGATTCGTAGCTAACGGTACGTTATATAAATCGGATATCCGCATCAGCATCTGGATGTCGGGCTCGTGTACATGTTTGCCTAGCGGATCACGGAAAAATATGATACCATCCACTTTACCCTCGGCGGTTAGCGCGGCTATCTGAGCGTCACCTCCTTTCGGCCCGCTTAGTTTGAGTTCTACCTCCAAACCGGTTTGTGCGATATACGATCCGGTCGTGCCGGTAGCAATGATATGTGCATTCCTTAAAAACTCAATATGATCTTTTACGAACCCTACCATATCTGCTTTTTTTCCGTCATGTGCAATTAATGCAATTGTTTTCATTTATGTATTTTTTAATATAGTTTATCCTTTTATCCAAAGAAAATATAAGCCACTATGATAGCAGCAATAATACCAACAAGTTCCGCTATAAGTGCACAAGGTAGTGCATGTCGCGTTTTTTTGATTGCTACCGAACCGAAGTAAACAGCCAGTACATAGAAAGTAGTCTCGGTAGAGCCTTGTATTACACAGGCTACACGCGCTGCAAAATCGTCAGCACCTTTCGTTGCCATCAGCTCTACCATCAGTCCCCGTGCACCCGAACCACTCAGAGGCTTCATAAATGCGACCGGCAATGCTTCGACAAACGACGTATCTATTCCGGCAAATGCGATGAGAGCGGAGATACCGTCTACCAAATAATCCATCGTTCCGGAAGCCCGAAACACCGCTATGCCGACTAAAATGGCTACTAGATACGGGATGATTTTTACGGCCACTTCAAATCCCTCTTTTGCCCCCTCGATAAAGGCATCATACACATTGATACGTTTAAATACGGCGAGCGCGATAAAGGAAACGAAGATGCTAAATAGAACCAGGTTACCAAACACGCGGGATATAACATCAATTTCCTCCGGTGCTAATGTGCTGAAATAATATAACGCGCCGCCTACCAAAACGAGCAACCCACCCAAATAAACAACAATCGTTTTATTAAAAAGATTAATCTTTTGGTAAATAGCAACCATAATAAGTGCCGCTAAGGTAGAAAAGAATGTCGCAATGAGGATGGGCAAAAAGATATCGGAGGGCTGTGCTGCACCTGCTTCTTGTCTGTATGCCATAATAGAAATAGGTAGCAACGTTAGACTGGATGCATTTAGCACAATAAACATAATCTGTGCGTTGCTGGCTGTATCTTTATGGGGGTTAAGTTCTTGGAGTTCCTTCATGGCTTTTAAACCTAAAGGAGTAGCGGCGTTGTCCAGACCTAATGCATTTGCCGAAAAATTCATCAGTACGGAACCCAATGCCGGATGGTTTTTAGGGATCTCGGGAAAAAGCCGATTAAAAAAAGGCCCTACTGCTTTAGCAAAGATATTAATCATACCTCCTTTTTCTCCTATTTTCATAATTCCCAGTGCAAACGTCATCATACCAATCAAACCGAGGGATATCGTGGCTCCATTAGCTGCGCTTTCAAAAAGGGAATTAACAATATTTTGGAATACTTCCGTATCGCCGCCAATAAGTTTAATAATAGCGACTAGAAATGTTATCAAGAAAAAAGAGACCCAAATGTAATTTAGTGCCATACTTGTTTTTTTGCAGTGTAAACCTAAATAAAATGCTTCGCATTCACGAATTCCTTAAAATAAAAATTATTTCGCTCTCCTCTGCCATCAGAGACTATTTTATAGAGGAAATATAAGGGTTAATTTTTTAAAAAATTCCATACTGATCGATCTGAATTATTTTTTTTGTCCTGTATGATCTCCGCAACAATTTGATTCATCAGCTCTTCATGTTCACTGATTAATTTATCTCCTAAGGAGATAAGTTTTTGAATATTAGACGGTGAAGCGGAATCCATTGATGGGTTGATAGAGGAGAGGTTGCTAGGTTCGATACGGATGTAATTGCCCGATTTGTTAACTGACCGAAATAATTGTTTTAGGTAATAGTCTGTACTTTCTGCGGAACTGCTGCTCATAATATCGACTAACGCTGGCCCGATAGAGATAGCCCATTTCTTCTTGAAATCTTCGTAATTATACGAGATTTTTGATAACCCGGTTCCTAAAGAGAGAATCCAAATATCATTTATCTTATAGGTGTTATAGCTTTTGATCACTTCTAGAAGAGCGGATAGAGATGGGTTGTGCGCAAAGACGCCTCCATCAACTAGGGGGTAGCGTGTTTTAGCGAGAGAAAATATTTCCGCCACTGAGAAATACGTGGGTGCGGCGGATGTGGCGCGACATACATCCCGTATATAAAAATCGCGTGAGTCACCATGCGATATTGCTTTCTGTTGCCGGAAAAGGTGATTTTTTCGCAATTCAATATTGTATGCCGTAATAATGCAGGGTTTAAGAAGCTGGCTGAGTTTTTTATTTCCGAAATAACTCTTCAATACATTTTCCAATATTGTCTCATCGTATAGCTCGCTTAATAAACCGAATTTGCTTAGAAAACGACGCCAGTTTGAAGCAGAAAATATTTCTGTCCCATGGTCTAAATAGATGTCAAGTGCATCTTTGGCGGTATATTTTTGCTTTTTCGGATCGTTATCATCGGGACAAAGCAAAATCGATAAAAGGATTCCTCCTGTACTTGTGCCTGCAAAAAAATCAAAATAGTCGGTTAAATGAGCTTGGGGATTATTAGTTGCCTGTTGTATCTTTTCTTCCAGTGCCACCAAAAACATCCCCGGAATGATACCTCGGATACCGCCACCGTCTATTGAAAGTATTCTCTTCATACGTCCGTTCGGTTTGTCGTCTAAATCTAGACAAAAAAGGTCAAAACAGCGAATTTTTTATATATTGGTCAATAAATATAAGCAAAGAAATATTAAAGGAAAACAATTCAAAAATGAATGCTGAGCAAAATTATTTGGAAATAAACCGACAATCTTGGAACAACAGAATCGAAACCCATTTACAATCTGAATTTTATGACCTTGATAGTTTTTTAGGAGGAAAAACTTCGCTAAATGATGTTGAGCTAAAACTGTTGGGAGACATCAACGGGAAACATATTTTGCATTTACAATGTCATTTCGGACAAGACACAATTTCTTTGACCCGACTCGGTGCTGAAGTTACAGGAGTAGATTTAGCGGATAAAGCAATTCAAAGCGCAAAGAAAATTGCAAAGGATACCAATTCAAATGCAGATTTCATCTGTTGTGACATTTATGATTTACCCAATCATCTAGATAAACAATTTGATATTGTATTTACCAGTTATGGTGTTATTGGTTGGTTACCGGATTTAGACAAATGGGCAAAAATTATTTCCAAATTTTTACGACCTGGTGGAAAGTTTGTCTTTGTTGAGTTTCATCCAATAGTATGGATGTTCGACGAGAATTTTGAAAAAATTGCATACAACTATAGTAATTCAGGAGCGATTATTGAATCTGAAAATGGAACATACGCAAATAAAACAGCTTCGATCAGTCAGGAAAATGTGACGTGGAATCATAGTTTGAGTGAAGTGATCAACAGTTTAATTAAAAATGAAGTGGAAATAAATTCATTTGATGAATATGATTTTTCGCCTTACAACTGTTTTAACAAAACGATTGAATTTGCTCCAAATAAATACCGAATTTCGCATCTAGATAATAAAATTCCGATGCTGTACTCGATTACTGCAACTAAAAAATAGTAAATGACGACAAAAATTCGTTTGGAAAAGCTTACAGCTGCAGACTTTCCGGTATATTTTAATTTGGTCGGTGATGAAGACGTGATGGCAATGATTACAGAGCGAGTTATTCCGCTAGAAGAAGCGAAATCGGATTACGAGAAGCGGATGTTGGAAAATCAGTTTCATAGTGATTTCGGACATTTTAAAATCATGGAAGAAAAATCCGATAATTTTATAGGGGTTGGAAAATTGGAAATAGAAGCACCCGATAGCGATAGGGCCGAGTTGGGCTATATGCTTCTGCCTAAATATTGGGGAAAAGGGATTGCGGGTGAAGTGGCCCGCCAGCTGATCGAAGTGGCGAGAAAACACGGTTTCATTACAAAACTGTTTGCTATTATAGATCCGAAAAACATTCCGTCTCGGAAAATCCTAATTAATAACGGTTTTGTTTCCAAAGAATTTGCGGATTTTGATGGTTTACCGGGAGAGGTGTCTATTTCGGTGATAGGGGTCCAGTGGTTTCGTTCATGTAGGGCCAATTATTTCGTTGGTCATTGGGCCACTTTCCGATTACAATAATATACAATTCATTTAAGATTCCAGTTTCTTTTTT
>PJTZ01000098.1_pt1 | contig 87284 bp, 86 predicted proteins | sample 1512131 | NCBI WGS metagenome assembly PJTZ01 (sample SAMN08177679, study PRJNA422409) | Soil metagenome, whole genome shotgun sequencing project. | reverse complement strand
GGAAAATACACACCTTCCGGAACCAAAATAACCATCAAGCAGGGCGATGTAGTGAAATTTGAACTTATCGACTATAGGAATGGGGATTAAAGACACACGCCGCGGAATCCGGACAGCATGAGCTTACGAAATGCGATTAAAACTAGCCACCTAGTCTTATGGAGTGCCCATCTCCGCGCTTCTCTATTACTCTGGGTAACTTATAAATATGAAATCCGTGAAAACCAACATGAGAACTGTTTTTAATACAACGGTTTGTTAATTTTATAGGACTAACGACATGGATAGTCTCCACATTAGTGAAATATTCTTACTGTAAAATAGCAATTTATCAATCAAATATGTGGCTTTCGAGTGAGGTTTCTCAGACCATGCCCACTTTTCCAACTTCTTTAAAACCCAAACAGGAGTAACGCCGACGATATTTAGAAAAAAAGAATAATATCTACAAGTATTAGAAGGAATCTTTCAACGATAAAACTGCTGATCTCCGTATCTTTGTTATTCGTAACAAAGCATATGGCAGTGGAAACAGGAAGAGTATCACGAAAAGATTTTTTAAAAACATCATCTATAGGGCTAGCAGGGGCATTCTTATCACCAAACATCGATCAGTCTGCGCCAAACACATCCGTCAACAAACAACGTGAAGCAGCCGCCAAGAGCGTCGCTGATACGACGCAAGTTCTAAAGAATGTGCGGTTAGAGACGGGTTTTATATACGAGAATGAACAGATCGTGGCTACACAGACCGATCTATTCACTATTCGGATTGAAAATGGCAAGATCAAAAGCATCTCGCCAAATGATAAAAATCAAGTAGGAACCGATGCATCGGGCTGGCTGATGCTGCCATCCTTTAAGGATATGCATATCCATCTGGACAAAACATTCTACGGCGATAAATGGCAAGCAATCGGTTCACGATCTAATGGGGTGAAAGGAATGATTGAATTAGAACAAAAAATCCTACCCGAACTGTTGAAAAATTCCACGTATAAAGCAGAAAAACTGATGGAGCTACTTCAATCATACGGCACCAACTTCGCCCGTAGCCACGTCAATATAGAGCCGACATCCAAATTACAGTCTTTAGACAACCTGCAGAAAGCATTGGAAAACAAAAAGCAATCGTTCGGCGCAGAAATAGTTGCCTTTCCACAGCACGGAATCTTCTACACAGACTCCGCTTCTTCTCTTAAAGAAGCTGCGCAGCTAGACATTGATTTTATAGGTGGTCTTGACCCCTACTCTATTGATGGATCGATAGAAAAACCCGTTGATTACATGGTGCAATTAGCATTGGATTACGGCAAAGGCATTGACATCCATCTTCACGAGTCTGGCAAGACAGGCGTGCAGACGATCGAATACCTGATTGATAAGGCAATCGAAAATCCCGCCTTACGTCACAAGACCTATATAAGCCACGCTTTTGCACTGGCCAATATGGACAGAGCTCAGCAGGAAACTATCGCAGAGAAGCTTGCTTCCGCAGGGATAGGTATTGCTTCTTCTGTTCCGTTCGGCAATACCGTCATGCCTATCCCGACGTTACTAAAATATGGCGTAGAGGTGCTATTAGGTACAGATAGTGTTATTGATCATTGGAACACGTTCGGGTCAGGCAGTGTTCTCCAAAAAGCAAATGTAGCAGCACAGCTCTATGGAGCGTCGACCGAATTTGCACTATCACGGATGCTGCGTTTGCCGACCGCTGGAATACTTCCATTGGATGACCAAGGTGTACAACAATGGCCAAAAGAAGGAGATTTGGCCAGCTTTGCATTGGTCGACGCCTCCTGCTCCGCCGAAGCAGTATCTCGTATTTCTCAAGTGAAATCACTATACTATGAAGGACACCAAGTTTTTATTTAAATGTTGTGGGCGGAATGACGGATATGTTGGAAATATTATTCCATCCATTCCCAGACACTATGATATTGATCTAAGCTGTTCGCATAATCTAAAAAACCTCTGTAAAAATCATGCTCCCCTATTGTAGCGCTATCACCAATAACGATAAGTTTTTTCTTGGCTCTGGTCATCGCTACATTCATACGTCGAATGTCTGCTAAAAACCCAATCTGCTGGTTCGTATTACTCCGCGTTAAAGATATATATATAATATCTTTCTCCTGACCTTGAAAGCTATCAATTGTATGAACTTGAATAGATGGCTGAATAGAAGCTAATAACGCATCAGTCAGGATAATTTCTTTCAATAAGATAGACTGCTGACGGTAAGGCGCGATAACACCAATACTCGGAAAATCATGTGCGGTATATTTTTTAGACAAGCTTACAACTGTATCCATTAGATGTCTGTAGACAAACAGCGCTTCTTCCCTATTTGAAATCGCATTATCCTCAATCGTTTCTTCGTATCCGGCACCAGCCGTGTCAATAAAAACTACGGGTTTACTATCATCGATCAAATGCCAATCTGCAACTGCTTTAGAAGCAGTCAATTTGCCAGCATAAAGCATCTTAGAGGGGTAAAACATAATCTGTTGATGCATTCGATATTGTACATCTAATAAAAATACAATATCAGGAAATCGAGTAAACAATTTCTCAAACAATGTTATATATAGCCCCTGGTCCGACTTGAGCGAAGACTTAATTGTTGGAGGCAGTTGACGATGGTCACCAGCCATAATCACGCGATTCGCTTTTAAAATCGGAACCCAACAGGCCGGTTCTATGGCCTGTCCTGCTTCATCTATGACTACGGTATGAAAGTTTCGATCGCGAATACTGGGATGATTAGCACCAATCAAGGTTGTCGTTATAACCTCCGCATTATCCAATATAGTAGTAGAAATATAATCTTGAACAGCATCTATTTCTTTTCTTATTTTCTTAGCTTCCGCAAATAGTGCTTTCCGTTGTTCACGCTCGGATCTTCCAAGATTACGTTTATATTTGTGTGCTAAATCCAAATAGGCGCTCGCTTGTTTTTCGAGTGTCTTACGTTCTTTATTCGCATGATGTGCATCGATACGTGCATCTAAAGTGAGTTGCTGTAAATGTTCAGATAAACGTATCGGGTTTCCTATACGTACGACGTCTACGCCAACTTCTGCCAAACGCTCTGATAACAAATCTACAGCCGTATTACTTGGAGCAACGACTAGTATTTGTTTTTTGTTATTTTTTAATAACGCGCTAATTCCTTCGATTAACGTTGTTGTTTTTCCTGTTCCTGGAGGACCATGTAAGATCGTTAATGGATTATCAAGTAACATGGCCGAAATAGCCAAATTTTGACTAGCATTCAATTTGGGGTTTTGATAATGAATTTCTTTTTCTTGTAATAATGTCCATGATTCTTTACCCAATAACTGCGCTACAATATTTCCTTGTTTAGGATTGGCTAGTCGTGCTTTTGCCTCTTCTAAACTCGCAAACATCTCTCGGTAGGAATACTCATCAAACAACAGATCTACCCCTAGCTTTCCTCGTCTAGCCCAATCGGGCAACTCGTCTTCCCGAATAGAAACACGCATGGTATCACGTCCTACATAGCTTATAACGCCTTCTATTCGATCTGTTAGTGGATCGTAATTAGAGAATAATGCTACGGGCATTCCAAACCTAAACTTGTGTCCTTCTTCTAAAAAATTAGTTTTTTGAATAGTAAGGTATAAATAATCACCTCTTCCTAATTCGGTATTTGAAATAGAAACCGGAAACCAGCTTACCCCCAGCAATCGACGTTCTTGTAATGAGCTATGTAATAGTAATTTCTCGTGATGAGCAAAATCATGGTCTTTTTCTTCATTTAAAAGAGCGATTTGCTGGTCAAAGTAATTCATATTACAAATAAATAGGTTTTTTTTTATATAAAAAAAACGATACCATTCAATGATGAGCAAAACGAAGGAAGAACGAGTTCAATTTTTTGAGGTCACAAATTGTGACCTCAAAAAACAGAAGGCCAAGGAGGTAATCGATATACTCCGATGACGTATGTATTATTATTTCCACCAATAGTAATAATTGTGGTTTCCGTCATACTCAAATCCGCAACGTGGATATAAATTATTGTTATTTTGCTTTACACCATTTTTCTTTACTGATTTCGTACACAAAATTCAATCGTGATGTTCCGTCAGCATAGGTTACTATTTCCTCGGTAATTTTAGCTGCACCAACACGCTCAATGGCTGTCTGTGAACGGATATTATTTGCCCCGATATGGAAATATACTTTTGAAACGTATTGAAAAACATAATCCAGCATTGTAGCTTTTACCAATTTGTTTATCCCCTTGCCCCAATATGAAACTGCGTAAAATGTATAACCGATAAAGATACTTTTTTCTAGATCATTGGAATTGTATAGCCGTGTGCTTCCAATAATATTTCCTGTTGCTTTATCTACGATTTTAAAAGCACCCTTGCTTTGCAATGCTTCGTCAAAAAACGTTTTGAACACTTCCTTTTTCCAGCGATCATTATTAGGGTGCTGCTCCCAAATTTTCGGGTCGGATGCTACGGCATACAACGCATCAAAATCTTTTTTCTGCAGAGGATAAAGGATTACTTTTGCATTTTCCAATATGGGCTGTCTATTGATATTCATTTTCTTAACATATTAAAATTCGTCATAATTTATCTTAATACTGTCGCTTATAGAAACGGATACACAAGCCAAAATCAAACCTTGCTGTATATGAGCTTCAGATAGGACAAAATTCCGTTTTAACCGTACTTCGCCCTCCTCCAGTTTGCATATACAAGTGCCACATGTACCTCTACAACAAGAATGTGGAGCATCAACTCCGGCATTTAGCATTGCATCAAGCAAAGGTATCCGTTTATTCCATAGGATATGCTGTGTAGTACCGTTCAGTGTTAATGTTACTTTCACGTGATCCGATTGCTCGTTTTGGGATTCAACAGGGTTGATTTTTTCGTTTACACTCATATTGCATTTAATTTTTTTATCATTTCTGAGACAATAATGTATAAAGCCCGAAAAAATCTTGTTGCTTTCGGGCTTTTATATGGAGATTACTTCAAATCTTCTATTGAAGCACCAAAGTTGATATGTAACACATTACCGTTAGATAAGACCAATGCAGGAACAGATTTTACACCTGCATTTTCTGCATTTTTCAATTTTGTTTTATCTGTACCTAAATGGACTACTTCAACCTGATTTTCAGGAATAAGATTTAAAATATCCTTTTCTGCGCTTACGCATACAGCACAGCCTGCGTGATAAAAAATTGCTTTTGTCATTTTACGTTGTTTTAGAATTATGTTTAATGTTGATAGACTTCCTTATTAATAGCTGAAAGTATACTGTCTAGTTCCGCTATTTCATTTTCGTTAAGTGGCTTCAAAGGGCTTCTCAAACCACCTCCACCTATTTCTAACAAATCTAAACCAGCCTTTATGGAACGAGGCAGCCCTTTTGCCACGATGAATTTTAGCAAATCAATCTGTTTATAGAATATTCTTTGGGCTTGTTATTTGCACTATTGCAATACAAAAGTATTGTATCTTTGGACTATATAAATGATACAGTTTTAACAAAAATAGATAGTCCAGATGCTGAGAAAATGGAATTTTGAATTACAATTGGATGAAAAATCAGATAAAGCCATTTATCTGCAAATAGCTGATGCTATCATAAAAGATATTCATTTAGGAAGATTAAAACCTAGAGATGCATTGCCGGGAAGCAGAAATTTAGCACAACTTCTAAAAATCAATAGAAATACAGTTGTGGAGGCTCTAAACGTACTGCTTATTGAGGGATGGCTGATTTCTAAAGAAAGGCAAGGTACTTTTGTTGCCGATACATTACCCGATTTTAAGGAAGTGCAAAAAAATAAGCCTTTAACTCCTGTCCTAAAAAACAGAGAGGGTTCACAATATCATTTACAGTTTGATGACGGAAGCCCTGACAGTAAAATTGCACCTATTACCGAATTGGCAAGGGCATACCGCCAAGTCTTCAACCAAAAAGCAAGGTGGCAGATGATGGGCTACGGTAATGAATTGGGAGATTTGGAATTCAGAAAAACTATTGTTCAAATGCTCAATCATCAAAGAGGTATGCAGATAAACGAACGAAACACCTGTATCACTCGTGGTAGTCAAATGGCGATGTATCTAACGGCTCAATGTTTGTTTACAAAAGGTGATTATGTACTTATTGAAAATCCAGGTTATCAACCTGCTTGGAAAGCCTTCGAAAATGCAGGTGCAAAACTTTTGCCTGTAAGTGTGGATAAAGAAGGTCTGAAGATTGATGAGGTAATTTCTTATCTGAAATCGGGAAAAAAAATAAAGGCAATCTATGTTACACCGCACCGTCAATATCCTACTACGGTAACATTGAGCCTAAAGAGAAGACTGGAATTGATAGGGCTTTCTAACAAATACAGTTTCACGATTATTGAAGATGATTATGATAATGAGTTTCATTTTGGGTATCGCCCCGTATTGCCTTTGTCGAGCTTTACGGAGTTGAAGAACTACGTTTATATTGGTACAATGAGTAAGGTTGTTGCACCCGCCTTACGTATCGGTTATTTGGCAAGTAACGACGGTGATTTGATTGAACAGGTGGGTAGTTTGCGAAAGATTATTGATGTACAAAGTGACAGCATAATGGAACAGGCGGTTTTGCAACTTATCAAGGACGGCACCATAAAACGGCATATCAAAAAATCAACCAATCACTACAAGGCCAAAAGAGATTTTATGGCAACTGTGCTGAATAAATATCTCTCAGACAAAGCAACTTACGCAATTCCCGACGGTGGTTTAGCTGTTTGGGTTATATCCAATAAACAAGTGGACTGGTTAGAAATTTCCAAAAAGCTTAAAAGCAAAGGCATCAAAATCATTACACCCGATACTTATAGTTTTGATGAAACCGTAAACGGTATAAGATTGGGTTATGGCTCGCTTTCCGAAGAGGATCTAGAAGAGGGAATTATTGCTTTGGCAAAATTACTGTGATAGGCGAACTGATTAAGACAAAATTTTCTGCTTCTGTGTAACCCACTAACTAATGATCTCCATAATTCATTGCTTTCATCCAGAATATTGGCTTTTGGTCTGGCTCATCCGATTGGATAGCAGTCTAAATAAGGCATAAAATGATTAGATTTGTGAAAGATGGAAGTAAAGATCTGTCGGCAAACAATGGATTTCCTTTCTCATCAAAATCCTAGGTAACGCTGTTTTTTGGATTAAATTCTTCCCCGCACTTTTTGGTGCGTTAACCATTGTAATTGTTTGGAAAACAAATGAAGAGCTTAAAGGAGATTATTTTGCATTGATATTTGGCACCAGCTGTATAACCTTTTCAGTTTCGTTTAGTTAACATCAATGAACGGATAGAGAAAGAAGTGGAAGAGAATAAAAATTCCCACTAAAAAAGTAACGATGTCGACGCGTTTGATCTGTAATATCACGAAATAAAATAAAGGATTTCTATGATAGCTGCTTACTTTCAGTCTTTAGGGTTCTTCGATCGGGAAGAAATTACCCAGATTGTTCAACTTTTTGAATACAGAACGTTAAACAAGAATGATTTTTTTGTCAAAGAAAATCAGCCCTGTAATGAGGTCGCCTTCATTGCATCTGGAATCTTCCGTTCTTATTACAGCACTTCAAGTGCAGAAGATGTAACCTATTGTTTTCGATTTCCAAAAGGACTTCGGATACAACAAAGCGGGATAAATGGCTGCAAAAAATCAAATACCTCGGACAAAAACATGGATAAAACGCATCTGATTTCTCGTTAATTTAAGTCTCCTGTACGATTACGAGAAAATCTAAATAAATCAATATCTTGCCCATTGCTATCCCACCCTTTCTATATCATTAAGGTTGTTCATTTTCTTATATTCCAAGAAGCCCTTGATATCTTCGAAGTGCTCTCTTACTCGCTTGTTGCCAAACTCGAAAACTTTCGTTGCCAATCCATCGAGGAAGTCTCTATCGTGCGACACCAAAATCAGCGTACCATCAAATTCTTGCAGGGCATCTTTAATGATATCTTTGGTTTTCATGTCCAAGTGATTGGTTGGCTCATCGAGGATGAGCACATTCACGGGCTCTAACAAAAGCTTAATCATAGCCAGACGTGTTTTTTCTCCTCCGGAGAGTACTTTCACCTTTTTGGTAGTATCGTCTCCGCTAAACATGAATGCCCCCAGAAGATCTTTGATTTTGACACGTACATCACCCAAGGCAATTTGGTCGATGGTTTCGAACACGGTAAGTTCTTCATCCAGTAACGAGGCTTGATTTTGTGCAAAATACCCAATTTGGGCATTATGCCCCACTTTTAGAGACCCTTCGTAATCAATTTCACCCATGATAGCTTTAATCATGGTTGATTTACCTTCTCCATTTCTACCGACGAAAGCTATTTTCTCTCCACGTTCGATAACCATCGAGGCTTTTTCGAACACGACATGCTCTCCGTAGGCTTTGGTGAGTTCTTCCATGATGACAGGATATTGTCCCGAACGAGGAGACGGCGGGAATTTTAGACGTAGCGCGGAGGTATCTACCTCGTCCACTTCAATGATATCCAATTTTTCCAACATCTTAACGCGGGACTGCACCTGCAATGTTTTGGAATAAGTACCTTTAAAACGATCTATAAATTCTTGCGTATCGGCAATAAAACGTTGTTGTTCTTCGTAAGCCTTCAGTTGGTGCTGGCGTCGTTCTTGACGCAACTGCAGGTAGTGAGAGTATTTTGCTTTATAGTCGTAGATACGCCCCATCGTTACCTCGATCGTGCGGTTCGTAATATGATCAACAAATGCGCGATCATGGGAGATAACGATAACAGCTTTGGCCGAATTGACCAGAAAATCCTCTAGCCACTCAATACTTTCTATATCCATGTGGTTGGTAGGCTCATCAAGAAGTATTAAATCGGGCTTTTTCAATAGAATTTTGGCGAGTTCTATACGCATACGCCATCCCCCTGAAAACTCAGCTGTCTGACGGCTAAAATCCCGCCGTTCAAAACCCAAGCCTTTTAATACTTTTTCAACTTCTGCATCATAGTTGGTCTCTTCGATGGAATAGAACTTTTCGCTTAGCTCGGAAACCTGCTCGATTAACTTCATGTACTCGTCCGAGTCATAATCGGTACGGATGTTCAGTTGTTCGTTGAGCGCTTCAAGTTCGTCACGCATCCGGTAGACTTCATCAAAAGCTTTAGAGGTCTCCTCAAAAACCGTCATATTATCCTCCGTCAACAGGTGCTGAGGAAGGTAAGCGATCACCGCTTCCTTCGGTCCGCTGATATGGCCGGTAGTAGGTTTCCCTACGCCGGCAATGATCTTTAATAAAGTGGATTTTCCTGCACCATTCTTTCCCATCAGGGCTATCTTGTCATTTTCATTGATGGAAAACGATACATCACTGAAAAGGGTTGTGCCGCCAAAGGATACGGAGATATTATTTACGTCTATCACGATATGTGTCTATTTAAAAAACAGCGGCAAAGATACAGCAATATAATGGAGGTTGGATATAATTTTGTCTACACTTTTTCCATTTCTCGAATGATCGGGATTACCTTATCGCCGATCAGCTCGATGGCTTCCATCAAATATTCATGTTCCAAATTGGCTACATCCATCTGAAAGGTGAAACGGCTGATGCCTCCCAATGCTTTAGCATGTCTGATGATCTTCTCCGCTACTTCTTCAGGGCCACCCAAAACAATGGCGCCCAATGGAGAGGTCTCCCTTTCAAAATGCTCTTGGGTCAGGGGCCCCCATCCTCTTTCCTTGCCAATATTGTTCATAGCTTTGGTATAGCCAGGTAAGAAAATTTTTGTCGAAGCTGACGTAGTTGCACCTACAAATCCGGTAGAATGAAGTCCAACTTTAAGGTCTTCGAGTTTGTGTCCGGCCTCTAACCCCGACTCCCGATACAAATCGACTAAAGGACGAAAACGATGGGTCTCTCCACCAATTACGGCGACCATCAGTGGAAGGCCTAATCTTCCTGCCCGAACAAATGACTGTGTCGTGCCGCCAACGCCCAACCAAATAGGCAATTTCTCTTGAAAAGGTCGTGGGTAAATAGCCTGATCTTTAAGCGCTGGCCTGAAACGACCATTCCAATTGACGGTTTCGTTGTCTCTTATCTGGAGCAGTAAATCCAATTTTTCGGCGAACAGCGCATCATAATCTTCCAAGTTTAATCCGAACAACGGATATGCATCCACAAATGACCCCCTGCCCACCACGATTTCGGCTCTTCCTTGCGTGATCAAATCAAGCGTAGCATAATTTTGAAAAAGTCTTACGGGATCATCGGCACCGATGACTGATACGGCACTAGTAAGCTTGATGCGTTGAGTCGTACCTGCAGCCGCAGCCAAAATGACCGAAGGTGCGGAATCCAAAAACTCCTTACGGTGGTGCTCACCTATCCCAAATACGTCTAACCCTTTTTCGTCGGCAAACTGGATACGTTGCAACAATAAGCGCAATGACTCAGAACTGTTGATTTTACTACCTAAGGCGGTGAAATTTGTAGCGAAGCTATCGATTCCTATTTCTATCATTGTATGTACTTTTATAATTATTCGTATGATGCGTTATGGTTTTTGCTAGGCAAAAAGAATGACATTTTTTTATATAGTACAAAAGTACCTATATTGCACTAACAATTTATTAGTAATAAACTAAAGGTTATTAGCTGTATTTAGGTTACTTATAAGCAAAAGATGGATTACGCGGATACAAAATGTGAGGAAAATCTCAGAGCACTAGAAGATGCACTGTATGTTTTGGGTGGAAAGTGGCGATTGCGAATTCTCGCGGCCATGTTTAGTGGACACAAACGATTCAACGACTTGCAGCGTACTATCCATGGTATTTCAGCGAGAGTACTATCCAACGAACTGAAACAACTGGAATTGAATGGATTATTAAAGAGAGAGGTACACGTAGATAAAACGCCGGTTGTTACAGAATATGTCTATACCGAATATGCCAGATCGATCGATAATGTCATCGTCACGTTGGCTGATTGGGGACAAAAACATAAAGAGAAAATCACAACCACCTGTCAAAATCACTAACCTGTCTTAAGTTTTGGCGAGGGTGAGATTACTTATTTGCGTTAGTCTGCGCATCATCCCAATAAGGCAATACACTATGTCGGTACGGCAAATAATCTGCAGGAATATTTTCAAATGCTTCTAACATGAAGGTCACTTTCTTGTTTGCCGGCCATTCCCAATAATTTCCTTTCAAAGCAGCATCCGTTGATCGGATATTCCATTCAGGGATATTTATCATTGAGAATCCGGCGTTATCGACATATATCCCCGCCTCCCGCAATGCTTTTACATCTGTGTAACGACCTTTCAAAGTAGCATGCAGTTGGTTACCTTGTCTTTGTAAAGACACGCTCTCTATAACTACGCTACTCGAATCATTGTTTTCGGGATTCTTTTCAACATCCATAATGAGCTGCAATTCTTTGATCGTGGCAATACTATCTTCTTCTGTCACAACTATCGAAAAAAGATCTTCCTGTACAACTTCAAAAGTTTGATGTACAGGATCTATTGCGACGGTAGCTTTACGGCTTAGTATCCTCGATTCTTCTATACCTACAAAGGAGGCTAGCGCAAAAAATAAAATACTGATAGTTTCCATGTTATATAAAGATACATAAATATTAGAATTGCAACGATATTGAAGCATTAAAACAAAATCCCGAATTTGTACTCCAACCTATTCGTTAATTGGATATACTTACCGCTTTCTTTAAATAGTTGTCACTATACAACTGACGGAGCATAAAGTCGGCCACATCTGCCCGTGATATCTTAAGGTTAAGCTTTTTGTATTTTTCATCAAACCCGATCTTATACTCGTTGGTTATTGCTCCATCTGTTAATGCGCTCGGCCGCACGATAGTATAATCAAGATTGCTGCTACGTATATACGCTTCCTGCAATCTGTGATCATTAAATGCTCTTTTGAGCAGCATACCGAACATAATATGTTTCCAGATAAAATTGAGATTCCCATAGCTTTCGCCCATGCCGAGAGTAGATAAACAAATCAGCCTCCTGATCGCAGCGCTGCCCATAGCATGGATGACATTTAATGTACCTAACGCCCGGATTTTACCGGCTCTCCCATCACCTAATGCACAAAAAACCGCATCCTTATTTTTGATTGCACGCTTTACTTCTTCGGCATTAGACACATCTCCGGTATAAATATGAAGATTGGGATGTTGTAGAGCGGCCATTTTTTCGGGATGACGCACAAAGGCCGTTACATGATATCCCTTTTCCAATGCTTGCTGTACGATCTCCGTACCTACGGTGCCCGTCGCACCAAAAACGATTATATTCATTTTCTGTTGTTTTTAGTCTACGCAGCAAATTTGTGGCTTATAAACCGCGAAAAATAGAATAAAAACGACAGTGTCTGCTTATTTTTTAAATGCTTTTGGTGTTTTGCCTGTGAACGCTTTGAAAACACGTATGAAATGGGACTGGTCGGCAAAGCCATTTTGATAAACAATATCGGTCAGCTTGCTATAGTCTTTCACGGTGAGTTGCTCCATGGAAGCTTGGAATTGGATAATTTTAGCGAATTGTTTGGGGGAAAGTCCGGTTTCGCTGCGGAAGCGCCGTTCAAAGGTACGGATGTTCAAGTTGGATTTTGTGGCAATGGTACGCATGTTTTCCTGTCCTTTTGTCCGGATAATTCGTACAACTGCTTCTCTTATCTTATCGTCGAAATCCTGTTTTTTCTTTTCTAAGAAGGATAGCAGTAGTTCTGAGATTATTTCGATCTTATCGTCAATAGTGTCGGAAGCTTGTAGTTTATCGGCAAGCGACATTACGCCTCTGCCTCCCATCATGCCGTCCAGATAATAACAGTTATCGTTTATGCTCTGCGGAATGACATTAAACAAAGCCCTTAAAACAAAAGGATATAACTGAAAGATGACGAGCAGGTATGCTCCGGAAATTTCCAGTTCAATGGGTTTAATGGTTTGTCCATACAGAAAGATCCCGGGCATTGTTCTATCATGGGGATGCACGGTCAGCCCGCTGTTTGTCTGCTGAAACATCAATCCCGGATAGCCATCTGCGAAAAAGGGCAAATTTGTCTTTAAGTTTCTGTCCTTGTCTTCAAATACCCAGATGTTTTTCACAAACAGTGAAATGGATGTATTCGGTACTATACTCTGAAAACCCATTGCGGTAATATTATGTTCGTTTTTTCTTACTATAGACCGATATTTTCGTACCGGAGATCAAATTGCCCTTCATAGATGTTCAGTTCGTTATCGAAATATGCTCCTTTTCTTTTGAACAGGCAGTAAAGCAAATCATCAAAAGTATAACACACAATACAAATATCCCTCTCATAATAAATTTAGATTTAAATTAACGGCAATATACCAAAAACTAACACTTTTTTAGCGATTTCAACATATAACCGGTTCGACTAATTGTAAATAATTTATTTGTAACCATTAGGGCTCGTAGCGAATCTAACTGCCTTAATGATCGCAGAAAAATAGACCGAAGCTGTCTGGAGATATCTTGACTTTACTAGTGCAATCCAGACACCGACGTGTCAATAAATGGCATATCTTTGGCTGTGATTAGTTAACGCAGTACGATATGGAAAATTTAAGTTCTAAGCGATTCAAAAGGAATTTTGTGGATACGTTCCCAGGGGATGACAGTGGTGATCTGTACCCCCGCCAAACGCCAGGAGTTTTATATAGCAAGGCAGTACCTACAGCTGTACGGAAACCCGAACTTATCGGTTGGTCCGCCGAGTTAGCAGATAGCTTGGGTATCGCGAAACCTGATCCAGATGACATACAAATTCTAGGCGGCAATCTCATCACCCCGACGATGTACCCTTATGCAGCCTGCTATGCGGGCCATCAATTTGGCAACTGGGCGGGGCAGCTTGGTGACGGCCGAGCGATCACGCTGGGCGAATGGGAGAACCCGCACGGAAATACCTGGGAGCTGCAGTTGAAGGGCGCCGGCCCCACTGCGTATTCGCGGAGAGCAGACGGTCGGGCGGTTTTGCGCTCATCGGTGCGGGAATACCTGATGAGTGAAGCGATGCATTACCTAGGTATCCCTACTACGCGGGCATTAGCACTTGTTACCACGGGCGAGCTTGTGACACGCGACATGTTTTACGATGGACATGCGGCAGATGAGCCTGGAGCCATTGTTATGCGTACAGCACCAAGCTTTTTACGTTTCGGTAACTTTGAAATGCTTGCCGCCAGGAACGAGATCGACAACCTCACACAGCTAGTGAACTGGACGATCGAACGCTTCTATCCGCATATGGAAGGTGACGAAAAGGTACTCCACTGGTTTGGAGAAATCGTGGAACGTACAGCAACTATGATCGTTGAGTGGCTGCGGGTAGGTTTTGTACATGGCGTGATGAACACCGATAATATGTCTGTGCTTGGTCTGACGATTGACTATGGGCCTTTTTCTTTTCTGGACAGCTACGACCCGGATTTTACACCGAATACCACCGACTTACCGGGCAAACGATATGCTTTCGGTAAGCAAGCGAATGTGGCTTACTGGAACCTAAGCCGTCTGGCGAATGCTTTAGTACCGCTGATTTCTGACACCGGCCAATTAGAAAGCCAACTGAGAAGATATGAAGACTTTTATTGGAGTAAGTACTACGCGATGATGGCAAATAAGCTGGGTATGGACGGTATAAACAACGATAATGACGTAGAGTTCGTGGGCGAATTCGAGAAGGTATTGGCTGCTATCCAGCCGGATATGACGATATTTTATCAGCTTCTGATTGATTTGCCGACAGAATTGGCCACAGAGGAAGACATGCTTAACTTCTTTAGGAGCAGTCTCTATGGCGATCCTGAACCAGCGGATGTCACCGAACTTTACACGCTCATCACGAACTACCAAGCGCGTTTAAGAGCGAACACCTGCACAAGAGAGGACAGCTTACTGCGTATGCGAACAGCCAATCCTAGGTTTATTTTAAGGAATTACTTGCTTCATATGGCCATAGAAGAATTACAAAGAGGCGAAAACAACCTTTTTTTAAAATTACAGCGAGCTCTTAAGGATCCGTATTCAAAAAGCCACGATGAATTCTTTGTGATACGTCCGGGTTGGGCCACACAACAGGCGGGCTGCTCTATGTTGTCCTGTAGCTCATAAATCCTGCTTACGTTAACGCGAGAAAAAGTGATACGAACAAGTTTAATTTCGAAAATTGGACACGGATTATTTACCATTTGGTAAATGTAGCATTGTCGGAAAAGGGTATATTTCGCCATGGATACAATGATCGACTTCATTTTACAATTTGGGGTGCTTAATAAACAGCAGATTGATCTTATATTAAGCAAACCGCAGGCTTTAGAATTAAAAAAGGATGAATATTTCTCGGAGGCCGGAAAGGTTCCAAAACATTTGGGATTTGTATTAGAATACAAAATTTAGCAACCAAGAAAAAACCTTGACAAATACGACTTCCACAGAAAAATCAAGCTATTCATTGTTTCCAACTGACTTTGCCGTTTTTATCGAACATTTCGAAAGACGGGTTGCCCAAGCTGTCGACCTTTAAAATAATCCGCGGTACTTCATTGTTATCTTTCATGACCAAAGACGCATTCCCGTTTTCCGTGATTAGATTGATACGGTTGATATTTTGGCCGGGTTGACCAGACAGGTCTTTGTCATTAATCATCAGGCCAGCCCTGAAGTAATTGTCATGTTTGTTATCTTGTGCCAGAATACCGATCGCGTCAGCGTTCTGATAGTCAAATGCCAATGCATTAAGGTTAGTTTCATCATTATCTGTAATGGCAAGTCCACCTCTTTCGTCTCCGTTTTTATCATAAAATATAAGACCTGCTGGTGCGTAAGCCCTTTGAAACTTTTTCCCGTCGATTATTGGTTGCGGAATATGGTCTACGTTCGCAATAACGATTCGGTTCTTGCCTGTCCCATCCTTGATGTCAATCCGATCGGCCGAGATAATACCGTGTTTGCTATTCAGAAATATATACCCTACAAATACCAGAAGAATGATGTTCAAAAGGACAAGAAGGGATAAAATTAACTTGAGGGGTCTAGATATTGTTTGCATAGTTAGAAAAGGATTGTATTTAATTAAGATGACAAATATATAAATTGTCGTTCACATTTTGACAAACCCTACCATTGACGTGTGGCCGATTATTAGTGATCATCTGAATATCAAAAAGCTTGCATTATCCATCACAGCGAGATTAAATTTTTGTATTCTCAAAATCAGATTATATCTGAACTAATCAGAACGGAGAAATTCGGAGGAAGCCCCAGAAGTATTGCTTACAATTCCATCGAACAAACCAGAAATACTGCTACCGTACTGGTAAAATTGGAAAGTCAATATTTAATCTTTCATTCTTTGATAGTCTGTGTTCAAGAAAAAAATGAGAACTGGAAAATAATAAACAACATTCCTACGATAGAAGCGAAGAATAAAAGAAATATACATTAAATTTTCGGAGCTTTATGGAATATAATCATCTTTGACATCTAAAGTTAAAAATTGAATATGAAGATCACCAATATCTTAACGCCGATATGCCTGCTGATTGCGAGCTGTAGCGGAGGACGCATGGAGCAACATGGTGTCGCGGCATCTGCCGACCTTGCTATCGAAGAGATGGCTGTCCCGAATATGGGTGGCGAGAGTATCCAAAGTAGATCATCCCGCCCTGTAGCAGAACCTGAGAAAACGGGAGAAGCCACACCTGTGCAAAATGAGGTGAAGATCATCCGTACCGGCAATATTTCTATTGAATCTAAGAACATCTCGGAAAGCAAAAGCAACCTTGATAAATTGATCAAAAGACTCGGTGGATATTACGAACAAGAGAATACGACTACCGGAAATGGTTACACAAGTTTTGATCTCACCGTCCGCATTCCCCAAAACAGTTTCGACTCGCTGATTACGGATATAGAAGGCGGCAAGGATAAGGTGACGAACAAATCTGTTCGGGCAGACGACGTGTCGTTGCAGTACTATGACCTAGAGTCCAGACTAAAAAGCAAGCGCGCATATCTTGACCGCTACCAAAAGATGGTGGCAAGCGCTAAGTCTGTCAAAGAGCTGCTGGAAATTGAAGAACAGATCCGACAATTACAGGAAGAGATCGATAGTACGGAAGCTACCCTAAGAAACCTGAGCGGACAGATCCAGTACAGCACGATGCAGGTCAGCCTATTCGAATATCAAGCGAACCTGCCCTCTGGCAGTAATTCTTTCTGGGTACGCACGAAAGAAGCTTTTGCTTTCGGCTGGAACCTGATTGAAAATATCGCTCTAGGCATCATCGGCGTGTGGCCAATTATGCTGATTACCGTTGTGGGTGCAACAGCATGGAGAGGTTATAAGAAACGGAAAAGAGGGTGAAGCGTAAATTAACTTGTCGTAATAGGCATGTATAGTACTGAATATATAGTAGAAAAAATGGTAGAATACGCGCGGTGAAAAGAAACCGATAAAAGACTAATTTGACGAAATTTGATATAGCAGCTGAAAAAATGTTTAATTTCGATTATAAAATCAAATAGAATGGTCGAAGAGTAATGGTAATTGTATTTCCCAAAATTTATCAGACGTGCCGTCTACATATTTTAGATGCTTAAACATAGTATAGATTTATTGTTTCGGACTAATCTGCTTACCATCCCAAGAATACTTCTGTCGATGTTTAGTCTCCGAATATTGCAACTCCTCCGCTTCATAATCGATGACCTCTCCCTGAACAATGTCTTTAATGATTAGTCCGGGTTCTAAGTGATGCTCTACAGGAAACAGTATCTTCTCTTCATAATAGCTTACGCCGGCATCACTCACAGAACTCTTCGAAAACATATACACAAAATTTTCTCCGTTCCATCCAAGGTAATAGTGTGTGGTAGGAATTCCACAGGCTTCACCATGGAAACCAACCCTATGAATATATTGCATCCCTTCTAAACCCATATTGGGCAAAAGTTTGCTTTCTGTATATGTTTGACCATTCCTATAGACAGAGTAATGACTTCTGCCCATCAACTTGTTATCTGGGGTCAAATACTTCACCTCGCAGATGTACGCGTTCCCACCATATTCCGAAGGCTTTTCGTAGCGTAATAACCCGTGGATAAAATGGTTACCTTGCTCGTCAATTTGACGCCCTAAAGCCAGTAACCCCAACCACATAAAACCTTTTTTTATGTGGCCATTTTTTTCATATTGAACCTCGTGCCAAGGAGCTTCATACCCACGAATAGTACGTTCGTTATAGCCATCACTCATTATGAGCAGCATGGTTCCGTGCGTTAATGAATCTAAAAGATTCCCATCTGTATCGGGATAGTCTCGAATATACGCGATATCTGCAAAAACATATGCTGTATCTCCTTTCTGCTTGTTCCATAAGTTATATCCCTCATAGACCTGATAAGCGACTGGTGTATCCAACTGTGCATACGCCGCGAATGAAACCAGCATAGAGAATAGTAGGTAAAATCTCTTCATCACTCAAAATAAAGGAAAATATAAAAATAGTACAATAGCTAAATTCCAGTAATTTTAGTTCTTTCTATAATCTTAACAAGGGTATTGTTTTTAACCTTAGTTAGTTTATAGGACTAACGACATGGGCTGTCTCGACTTTAGTTAAATTTAAATACACAACTAAGCATTAACCGTGATGGACTCGTCCCAATAATAACTATCTGGATACATCCGCTCTCCAAAAATAGCTGTACCGACACGTATTATGGTGGCACCTTCTTCAATAGCGATTTCCAGATCACCACTCATACCCATCGAGAGTTCCTCCATTTCAACTTCTGGAATATCGAGATCGATCAGCCGCTGTTGTATTGATTTAAGCAGGCGAAAGCACGGTTTTACATGTTCTGGGTCTGCGCTAAGGAGACCGATGGTCATTAGTCCCTTAATTTTCAGCGTTCCGAGTTTCGCCACTTCCCGAACTAACGTAATGGCATCGTCCGGATGTACACCAAATTTACTATCTTCATTTGATGTGTTGACTTGGATGAGCACTTCCATGGTCTTCCCTTCAAACAACAGTCGTTGATGCAATTTTTCGGCCAGCTCCAAACGATCAAGCGATTGGAGGCAGGACACCTCATATTTCAACACTTCCTTGATTTTGTTTGATTGCAGGTGTCCGATAAAATGATTGATATGCGGTACGGCCGTCAATGTATCGTACTTTTCTTTGAGCTCTTGCACTTTATTCTCTGCTATGAGAGTCTCTCCGGTACGTAGCGCCATAAGTATTCTTTCTGCTGGAACGGTTTTCGTTGCCAACAACAATTTTACATCATGCGGACACCTACCACTCTTGATGCAGGCTTTATGTATCCTATCTTTGATGACGCAGATATTTTGAATTATGTTTTCCATTTAACAGCAATCTTAAGTTCTGTGAAGCATTCTCGTTGACACCGTTATCCTATTTCCAAAAATTGATCTGACTAATCGCTACGTTAATCTGAGTAACTCAATTGTCTGTAAAGAATTCTTGAAAACGTTGAAAAGTTTCATTTTTTACACGATGTTCTGACATGTGCGCTATTTCCGCTGCACTGGAGTCGTTCTTTCAAAATACAGCTACAGTAACAACCGTAGCTGTATTGTATATGTTACCCTTTTACATCTTCTAAAGAAGCTCCAAAATTTATATGTAACACATTTCCATTTTCAAGCACTAAGGCCGGAACAGACTTAACGCCAGCTTTTTCAGCTTTCTCAATAGCAGTTTTTTGCTCTCCTAAGTGGACAACTTCTACATCTGCCGGATTGATTAGGGTTAAGATATCCTGTTCAGCGCTCGTACATACAGGACATCCTGCGTGATAAAAAATTGCTTTTGCCATGATTGTATATTTTAATAAATTATTGACTTAGCACAAATATAGCTGACACACTCATGTCCACGCTGATACAGTTTAGCAATTTGTAGATAGTCCAGACCATAAGCTATTGACTTAGCAAAAATGGCATCAACATTCCTATATTTGGACTATCGGAAAGATCAAAAACATAGCGTGATGTTGTTAAATTCTATCGATAAAAGACTAAATTTAAGCATTGAAAAACACTAGAATAAATAAAATAGATATTATGGCTGAACCTAATTCTCAAAAACTAAAACACGAGCAAATACAGTACATTGAATTTCTATCAAAAGATATTGTTCAAGCCAAAGCCTTTTATACCAAATGTTTCGGTTGGAAGTTTACAGATTATGGAGCAGCGTACACCGCCTTCGCAGGTGACTACGTTGATGGTGGCTTTACTTATGGAGAACCCGTTAACGGTACTGTCTTAGTCATTCTCTATACCGAAGATATTGAAGCGACTAAAAATAAAGTAATAAGTGCTGGGGGCACTATTGTTAAGGATATTTTCAGCTTCCCCGGAGGGAAACGCTTTCAATTCACGGATTTAGACGGTTACGAACTCGCTGTTTGGACGGAATAGCATCCAAACGAGACAAACAATTCGTTATAAAACTACTAATAAATTGGTTCATGGATATTATAAAAAAAATAGCACTGACAATATTTTTAGCCTTTACAAGCCTCTTAATGTATGGGCAATCTAATCAAAAGGCTATTAATGGGCTCGAAAAACAACCTATTGTATTTATTGATAGCATCCAAGTTGATAAATCAGAAATGCAAAAATATAATACTGACCAAATAGCGTCGGTATCAGTCGTCAAAGACAGTGTAACATTAGGGATATTTGGTAATACGGCTGATGCTGTCATATATGTCGAAACCAAGAACTTTTGCCGGCAGCGCTTCGTAAATTACTTCGCATCAAAATCAATCGAATTCAAAAAACTGTTCGAATCATTAGGAGATGATAAAAGCTTTCAATACTTTCTCAATGGATATATCCTAAACGCGAATTATGAGTCAAACCTTGCTGCTATTAATGATAATGTTTTCCTATCGCTCACGATCATAGATCAAGATGAGCTAGAAAAGAAACATAATGGTATCATAGATAAATCGTATGGAATACTGATTATGACCGATAGTCCTGTAGACTTCTTTGAAGGAGAAAAGTAGAAAATCGCTTTAGATTCTATTTTATCTCTCGATATGGACGTGTGTCTCCATTTTTCGAGGCTGTGAATTTTTAGAATTTATGACTTAGACGTAAAAATCAGTCCATATCGAATGTACCATCGGGGACATAGAAGAACTCCAATTCTTTTTTATCCTGAATTTGGCGACATCCCCCATTTTGAAGCAAAATAGTCTGTGTAGCGATATCAAGTACGTTCCGGTAATTATGATCGGAGATCACGAATCCTTTTTCATCTTTAAAATGTATTATTAAATCTGTTATATATTGTACATATACCGGCTCAAGTCCTGTAAAAGGCTCATCCAAAAGTAGAAAGTCCGTCGGTTGGTATATTAGTAAGCATATTTCTAAATAACGCAACTCCCCACCCGATAATTGATAGACCTTTTTATCTTTTAGTGTTTGAATCCGATTATCGTCTAATAATCTCTGTCTTAAGGTCGCACTTTTAACCAAGAGCCAAATTAAATAGGAGACTCTTTCATGTGTTGGAAGGAAGGAATGCTGAGGAAGGTAGCCAATTTTAGATGTTAGATAGGGTTTTTCAATTTTTTTACCATTCAATAAAATATAACTATGTTGAGCTTTTAAGGTGCCAAAAATTATTCTCATTAACGTAGACTTACCGCAACCGTTACGTCCTAATAATCCAATTATATCACCTGTCCTACATTTCAAATAGGCTCCTGTAAGGATCGGACGATTATTTACATAACTAAACTCAACAGAGTCGATATATAGCTCCTTTACATCATCCATAATTTTTCTATTACTAGATAGAGGGCTAACACAAATAATAAATTAAAAAAGAAACCATATATGTATACACGAAAAAGAGAAATTCCCAAGTTAAAATACATATATTTTGTTTTCTTTCCAAAATAATCAAATGCAAAAATCGAAACAATATATCCTACAGTTGTGAATATTAAAGAAAAAGCAGAAAAGAAGGGAATTTTAGAATAGGAAACTAATTCAGGAACAAATGCTGCAAATAATATCGAAAGAGCAAAATTAACCCCAAAAATATTCTTAAGATAGTAAATATATAGTCTCATTAAATTACGGTTTGGAAACCCACCCTGTGTATAGCGGATCTATCGATACAACACGGTTATCGCCAGCTTTTACAAAAAAAGTCGTCAAAATTCAACCGATACATTTATCCATTCGGCATCGAAGTCTGCATTATATTTTTTGTAGAACTCGATTGCCGGTTTATTCCAGTCCAATACCTGCCATATCATTCCATTATATCCTTTGGTTTTGCCATATGCAATTAATTCGTCCAAGAGCATTTTTCCTATTCCCATTCCACGCATCCCTTCGGTTACTATTAAATCTTCTAAATACAGACGACGTCCACTCCAGGTTGAATAGCGGTCATAGTGTAAGGCAATCCCGACTATTATTCCATTTACCTCAGCTACTAATGCGCCCCAAACCGGTTTATTTCCGAATCCACATTCTACCATCTCTGCTAATGTGACGATCACTTTTTCGGGTGCCTTTTCGTATAAAGCGAGCTCTTTAATCAATTCTAAAATTCGGGGACAATCTTCTCGATTCGCTTGTCTTATCGTTATGTTTTGCATTTAATTCTAAGAAATACGGTCTATTGTTTTAATAACAGTGCAAATCTACGAATTACCCAATCATATCCTCATAATCGACAGCTACATTTTACCATTATGTCCAGAATTATTATCTTTATGCTGCTTAAAAAAATACAATTTACTGCACCCAATAATAAACAATAATGAATATCTACAAAACGACTTTTCTTATCATCTTTTATTATTTACTCAACCTATCATTCACCACACCTTTGCGTGCGCAGCCAGCCACAATTGCCGGCGATTTTCCCGACCCCACGGTTATACGTGCAAATGGTCAATACTACGCTGTAGGTACTTCTAGTGAATGGGCGCCGCATTTCCCAATTTATACCTCTAAAAACCTGTTGGATTGGCAACAGGTAGGGTTTGTGTTTTCTTCGGCACCGGAATGGACTGCATCTTCCTTTTGGGCACCCGAGTACTTTTATCACAAGGGAACATATTACCTGTATTATTCGGCTAAACGTAAAGACGACGGTGTATCCTGTATCGGTGTAGCCACCTCCCGTTATCCCGACCGTGATTTTGTAGATCAAGGCATTGTCGTGGCGTATGGAACGGAGTCTATAGATGCTTTTGTTGTCCGGGAGGACAATCAGCTGTATATGACTTGGAAGGCTTACGGATTGGACACCCGCCCTATTGAACTGGTTGGCGCTAAGCTTTCTGATGACGGACTCAAATTAGAAGGCGAACCTTTCTCCTTATTACAGGATACCGCACGTGTAGGTATAGAAGGACAAAGTTTTATCAAGCACAACGGTTATTATTATATGTTTTATTCCGCGGGTGCCTGTTGTGGCGTTTCCTGTGATTATCATGTACAAGCCGTACGGTCCAAATCCGTAATGGGTCCTTATGAACGCGTTGGTACAGACTTCCTTCTTAGTGAAAACGAAAATTGGAAATGTATGGGGCACGGTACATTTGTGCATAATCCAGAAAAAGAGCTTTATTATCTACTGCATGCTTATAATAAAGTAGGCGGCGTCTATACTGGGCGTGAAGGACTACTTGCAAAACTCCAGTGGACGAACAAAGACGAGCCGCGGTTTGATCTGGTAGAGCACAAGGATGTACCACAGCGTCACGATCCCTCGTTTGACCTAATCGCTACAGGTCAGTATAAACCTTTCTGGCAATGGGATTTTCAGTACGCTGCTCCTTCTTTTACAACATCTGACGAAGGTTTGCGCTTATCGGGAACAACAAAAAGAAACAATAAATTGGGTGTTGCATTGACTAAGCGGCCCACGCAGCTAGCTTATACCTTGGGTACCGAGATTGACCTATTGGGCAGTAGCAATACTGCAACCAAAGGACTTATATTATATGGCGACCATGAGCGCGCTATCGGGCTTAGCGTAGCTGGTAAAAAAATACAGCTTTGGACAATGGCTCCCAACAACCGAACCATGATTGCTGAACAGGAACTACCTGCAGATTATAAAAAATTGGCATTAAAAATCACGATAGCTCCCTCACTTGAGTGCCGTGCTTTCTTTGGGCAATCTGATTATTGGATCCCTATAGAAAGCCCCAATGGCCCCGTCAGCATCGAAGGCATCGCTCCATGGGATCGCAGTCCTAGACCAGGTTTGTTCTTTAACGGCGAAACAACAGAATCCGCCCTTTTTACCCGTTTTTATATAGATACAAAGCCCGCAGGTGGTTAAAAGCTTGCGGTCGATTTTAAATACGGAGCTATCATTCCTGCGGTGTATTTTTATTGTCCAGCTGATTATTCTGCGGGTATTTTTGACATATCCATATAAAAAATCTCCCAGGTGTGTCCGTCAACGTCTTCGATGGTACGCTGTTGCATAAAGCCATAATCTTTCATTTCGCTGGGCTCGGTTCCTCCTGCGTTCAATCCACTTGTCACGATTTTATTCACTTCGTCAATGTCGTCAACCGATAAAGAAAAAAGTCCGGCAACGTTGTTTTTTGTATCTGCAATTGGTTTGGTCGCAAATGTTGCAAATTTTTCGTGTGTCAAAAGCATCACAAAAATATGGTCACTCCATACCATACATTTTCCACTTTCGTCCGAAAATTGAGGATTATTCGTAAAACCCAACGCCGTATAAAATTCCACTGACTTTTGTAAGTCTCTTACTGCTAAGTTGATAAAAACTTGTTTTGCCATTTTATTGCTATTTAATTGTTAATGGCACATTGTAAGCCAGCTTTCTAGGGACTGTCTGTTCCAAATTAAACCATCTAAGTTTTTCACAAGTTATTATATTTCAGATTTTGTCAGCTTGTCTTATGGCAAGAAATCATTCTATACCGCGGTTTTCTTACCCATTGATATCCACTCTGCGAGACTTTATTAATTACAAATTTTGACATAAATAAAGCGACATTCTATCTTTTCCTTTTTGCATAACAAAGCATAGATTGCAGAAAGTTTTACAAACGCTTCAATGGAAAGGTTTGGAATTGCAGTATTTTACGGATATCATTTTGGTTCTGATAACATTTCTCTAGAAGAACGGATACCCAAAAGCATGTCGTGTTGATTTAATGACATTCGTATGTCACTGTGAAAAATAAAAATATGCAATTTTGCCTAACAGTGTTAAATAATTTTATGTAATTAAAACATGGGTAGCAAAGAGCGTATTCAGCGACTTAAAGATGAGAATCGAAATTCCATTTTGGAAGCGTCCCTTCAAATTGTTAAAGAAGAGGGGTGGCAAGCACTAAGTATGCGCAAAATCGCGGATATTATCGAATATACCGCGCCCATGATTTATGAATACTTTGCAAATAAAGAAGCTATTTTAAATGAGTTAACAAAACAAGGTCATCTTTTATTGGCAAAAAGAGTCAAACAAGCCCAGGCTAACGAGAGCACGTTAGAAAAACAGCTGGAAGCAATGTGGTTTAGTTATTGGGACTTTGCTTTTGAAGAACGGGAACTTTACCAATTAATGTTTGGCGTGGGAACAGCTTGCTGTGGCGCAGACAAAAGCGAAAAAAGCTCTCCTTCTTTTGGTGACCTTATCGCGGGGGTAATCCGTGAAGTTATGGCCGAGCAACAGCCTTCAGAGGATCTAATTTGTCGAAAATATTTCACATACTGGTCTGTTATCCATGGGTTGATTTCCATTAATTTGGTTAACAAAGGAAATGGAGATGCGACCAATCAACAGGTACTCAAGGACGCTATCTATGGCATTACCCGTTCACTGAACGATTAATTTTTTTACACAAAAACATACAACGTTAGACAATTTAACACTGTTAAATAAAATAAACATAATAAAATCTTAATAGATAAAATATAATGGTCCCATTGTAAGAATATGTAAATCTGCGATCATTAATACCCTATCTAGCCCATACAATTAAAAAAACAATATTTATTAAATGAAAAAGCAAGTTTCCATCCATTTTCAGTACGTAAAGGCTCTATCACTTAACACTGTTAGACAATTTAACCTCGTAAAAAGCTTATATATTTTAAGCGTATTTTTTTTGTACAGCTGTACTACAGGTACCAGCAAGCCCGTTATATCAGCTCCGCCTACACTGCCAGTAGTCACTTTAGACAGTGAAGACCAGATCATTTATCAAGAATATCCGGCGTCTATCGAAGGAGCTTCCATGATCGAAGTTCGACCACAAGTTGAAGGAACACTCGATCGTATTTTTGTAGATGAGGGAGCTAAAGTGCATAAAGGACAACTTTTGTTCAAGATAAATGACCGTCTTTATCAAGAACAACTCAATCAAGCGAAGGCAAATTTACAGGCAGCTGAAGCGGCTTTAGAAAATACGGCGCTAGAAGTTGAAAAAAAGACACGTCTTGTCGCCAACAAAGTACTTACTGATTTTCAGTTGAAGGCAGCGGTTAGCGCTCATCAAGTTGCGAAAGCAAATGTAGAACAGGCAAAATCAGTTGTCGAAGCCGCAAAAATCAACTTAGGTTACACAGAGATTAGAGCTACCACGACAGGTTACATAGGTCGATTACTAAAGAAACAGGGCAGCTTGGTCAGTCCATTAGACAGCGAACCCCTCACACAACTATCGGACATACAGACATTGCATGTTTATTTTTCACTTGGAGAAAACGATTTCATTGCCTTTAAAAGTGATACAAAGGGAGAAACTTTAGAACAAAAATTACAACAGCTACCTCCCGTCACGCTGCTGCTATCTGATCGAAGTGTATATGAGCATACTGGAAAAATAGACATGGTCGATGGACAATTCGATAAGAACACCGGAGCAATTACACTTCGTGCTACCTTCCCTAATCCAGAAGGAGTTTTACGGAACGGTAATACTGGAAAAATTCGCTTGGAGAAACATTACTTAGAGGCATTGCTTATTCCGCAATTAGCAACGATAGAAATCCAAGATAAAATCTTCGTATACAAGTTGAACGATGACAATAAAGTAAGTCAGCAACCCATTACAATTGTTGGGAAAAGTGGCGAAAATTACTTGGTTGAAAAAGGGATAAAGGTAGGAGACCGCATTGTATATAAAGGTATCGATCTACTACAGGACGGACAAGTTATCACACCTCAAAACACAACTAAAGAAATTATTTATTAATCTCGTTAACTTCAACACAATATGTTCAAAAAATTTATAGAACGCCCCGTCCTCGCTACGGTTATATCTATCATACTTGTCATTTTAGGAATCATAGGTATCCTGAAACTTCCATTACAGCAGTTTCCCGATATTGCTCCACCCGCTGTTCAAGTTACAGCATTATACCCAGGAGCAAATGCAGAAACGGTATTACGTGCGGTAGCTCCATCATTAGAAGAATCCATCAACGGTGTCGAAAACATGAGTTACATGAGTTCAACCGCCAGTAACGACGGTTCTCTAATGATTACGGTATATTTCAAATTAGGCACGGATCCTGATCAAGCTGCCGTGAATGTACAAAACCGTGTTTCCCAAGCCACCAGTCAGTTGCCTACCGAAGTTGTCCAAGCGGGTATTACAACAGCAAAGCAACAAAACAGTTTGATCATGGTACTGGACCTCTATACCGAAGATGAAACAAAATATGATCAAACATTTATTACAAATTATGCGCAGATTAATATCATTCCAGAGCTCAAACGAATTCCGGGAGTTGGTCAAGCGATCGCCTTCGGCGGTAGTAAAGACTATTCGATGCGTGTTTGGTTAGATCCCAACCGAATGGCGACATACAAGTTGACACCAGCTGAAGTAATGGCAGCCATACAAGATAAAAATATGGAAGCTGCTCCGGGTAGGTTTGGTGAAAATAGCAAAGAGGCATTTGAGTTTATCATTAAATACAAGGGAAAACTCGACCAACCCGCCGAATACGAAAATATCATTATCCGTTCTAATACCGATGGATCTGTATTACGGCTAAAAGATGTTGCCCGAGTTGAATTGGGATCGTACACCTACGCCAGCCACACACGCATTGATGGTAAGGCTGGATTGAATATCGGCATTATGCAGTTGGCAGGTTCCAACGCCAATGAAATCCAGATTGCCATACAGGAATTTATGGACAAAGCGTCACTCAACTTTCCCAACGGCGTCAAGCATCTCGTACTCTATAATACGAAAGATGCGCTTGATCAATCTATTGACCAGGTAAAACACACATTAATAGAAGCATTTATTTTGGTCTTTCTGGTTGTGTTCTTGTTCTTACAAGATTTCCGATCTACCCTAATTCCGGCAATAGCGGTGCCAGTGGCCATTATCGGAACGTTCTTTTTTATGCAGCTTTTCGGTTTCTCCATCAATTTGCTTACCCTGTTTGCGCTCGTGTTAGCTATTGGTATTGTCGTCGATGATGCCATTGTCGTTGTCGAAGCGGTACACAGTAAAATGGAGCATACACATTTGCCGCCCAAGTTAGCCACCACATCCGCGATGGGAGAAATAACAGGTGCCATTATATCCATTACATTGGTGATGTCAGCCGTATTCCTTCCTATTGGTTTTATGGAAGGATCTACGGGGGTATTTTATCGACAATTTGCTTTCACATTAGCAATCGCTATTGTCATCTCAGCTGTCAATGCCTTGACCTTAAGTCCTGCACTTTGTGCCCTGTTTCTAAAACCTGTACACCATGGCAATACAAACGGTAAACAGCTCGGTTTCAAGGATAAGTTCTTCGCTGGGTTTAACGTAGGTTTCGAAAAGTTAACACGAAATTACGTGGGGAGTCTGCGCTTTTTGGTCCGTCACAAATGGGTGGGCTTTTCGGGATTAGCCTTATTAATCCTTTTGACCATCTTTATGATACAGAGAACACCAACAAGTTTTATTCCTTCGGAAGATCAGGGTTTTATCGCAATCTCCTTATCGATGCCGGCAGGAGCATCATTGGACAGAACATCGCAAGCTTTAAAAGAAGCAGAACAACAGCTTCAACATGCTTCCTTTACCAAAACACTCAACGTGATGGCAGGATTTAATATCCTGACACAATCCACAAGTCCTTCAGCCGGTGTAGCCTTTATCCTGCTTAAGCGACACGAGGAGCGCGGAGAAATTAAAAATATCGATGCTATTATGGATGATGTTAATCAAAAATTGTCTAACATTAAGGGCGCGAATTTCTTTGTATTTACCTTCCCTACTGTACCCGGATTTAGTAATGTCGATGGCTTGGATATGGTGTTACAAGATCGCACTGGAGGCGAGCTGCAAAAGTTTAGTGACATCGGACAAGGGTTCATCGGACAACTGATGCAGCGCCCGGAAATTGCAATGGCTTTTACGACTTTTAGAGCTGATTATCCGCAGTACGAATTACTAGTTGACGACATAAAGGCGGAACAACTAGGCGTTCGGACGAGTGATATCCTCCATACGATGCAGGTCTATTTCGGTAGTGCACAAGCCTCCGATTTCAATCGTTTCGGCAAATACTATCGCGTTATGATGCAGGCTGATTTCACAAACCGTACGGAACCATCCGCCATGGACGGTATATACGTTAAAAACCAAAACGGCGATATGGTCCCCATGAATACACTCGTTCAATTGCAACGGGTATACGGTCCCGAAACGGCATCTCGATACAATCTTTTTAATTCTATCAGTATTAATGCGATTCCGAAACCGGGCTATAGTTCTGGCGACGCTATACGAGCCGTTGAGGAAGTTGCTCGTGAACAATTGCCTACAGGTTATACGTATGAATTCTCAGGAATGACCAAAGAAGAACTGGTTTCAGGAGGGCAATCTACGATCATTTTTATCCTATGTCTTGTATTCGTTTACTTTTTACTTGCCGCACAATATGAGAGTTATATTATCCCCTTGTCCGTAATTTTATCTATCCCTACAGGTATATTCGGTGTGTTCGCTGCTATTGGATTAACCGACATATCCAATAATATTTACGTACAGGTAGCCCTCGTCATGCTTATTGGATTATTGGCAAAAAATGCTATCCTTATCGTGGAATTTGCTGTTCAGGGTAGAAAACGGGGACTGTCTATTGTCAAAGCTGCCTTAGCAGCCGCTAAACTGCGCCTTCGTCCCATTATTATGACATCGCTTGCTTTTATCGTCGGTATGATCCCTATGATGGGTGCTGTGGGTCCATCTGCACAAGGAAATCATGCAATCAGTATAGCTGCTGCAGGAGGTATGATGGCAGGCGTAGTATTTGGACTTTTTATTATTCCGATATTATTTATCGTATTCCAATATCTTCAAGAGCGTATCAGTGAATCTGGAGCTAGCAAAAATTCATTGTCTTCTCATCACGCAGAACTTGCCCTTGCAGATACAACATCCGTACACGCTTAATTTTAAAATGAATAAATCTCATAGCTTCATCACCATTAAAAAAACAATCATATACAGATGAAAATAAAAAGCAGTTTTCTCTTTTCCTTGGCTATTTCCGCTTCATTGTGGGCGTGCCAAACCAAAAAGCTCAGCAACGACATCACACTCTCGCCTCCTATTTCCTTTCGTAGCGAGCAATTAGTGGATGCAGATAGCAGTATAGGTAATGTTCCTTGGTGGGAATTCTTTCAAGATACGGTGTTACAGCAGCTAATCGATACCGCTCTACAACAGAACATGGATATGCAGCTCGCGCTCCAGAATATCGAATCTGCACAGCTGATGTTCACCCAGGCTAAAGCAGGACATCTGCCCAGTTTACAATTACAAGTGCAGGCTAATAGTACCAATCCCTCCAACAATAGCCTAAACGGGTTAAGTTTAGGCCAGTTTTTGGGACAAAACCATATCGAAGACTACACCGTTGGATTAGGCTTATCATGGGAAGCTGACATATGGGGTAAGATTAAGAGCAAAAAGACGGTTGCACTTGCATCATATCTACAAACCGAAGAGGCTAGAAAAGCAATTCAGACGCAACTGGTTAATCAGGTCGCGAAGGGATATTATCAGCTACTTATGCTCTACCGACTCCAAGAAATCGCCCAACAGAGTTTACAGTTGAGCGACAGCACACTTCAAGTGGCACAGTATCAATATGAAGTCGGTGATATCAACCTATTGGCCTTAGAGCAGGTTGCTGCACAACGACAGGCTGCGGCTTCGCTGATTCCCGATTTTCAGCAACAGATCTTGCTTCAGGAAAACGCTTTGCGCTCACTCAGCGGTGAGTTTCCTAAAGGAATACGCACTGTGACGACATTGGATGCTGTCAATCTTCCCACAGACCTAGCTGTAGGTGTTCCTGCCGAATTATTGAGCAAGCGTCCTGATGTTAAACAAGCTGAATTATCGGTAACGGCGTCGCAGGCTTATCATCAGGTCGCTAAAGCACAGCTGTACCCTTCCTTATCCATTACCGCGCAAGCCGGTGTCAATGCTTTTAAAGTCAGCAACTGGTTTAATATTCCGGCGTCTCTTTTTGGAGCTGTAGCAGGGAGCGTGACACAGCCTGTTTTTCAACGAAAAGAGTTAAAGACGCAATACGAAATAGCGCGCGTTGAATATGAAAATAGTATCATTCGGTTCCGGCAGTCTGTTGTCAACGCGGTAAGTGAAGTGTCGGATGCTTTGATCTCTATACAAAAACTAAAAGAAAGACAGGAGATCGTACAGGACAAAACAAGTCGATTAAAAAAGGCTGTTAAGCATGCTGATTTACTTTTCGAAACCGGTAGCGCCACGTATCTGGAAGTCATCACTGCACAAAGTAACGCATTACAGAGTGAATTGGAATTGATACAGATCCGTAAGGCAGAACTTGTCGCTGTCGTAGATCTATATCGATCGCTCGGAGGAGGTTGGTCTAATTAAACATTAAAATGAGACAGGTTTAAAAAGAAGGCCTGTCTCAAAAATTGATCCCATGGCGATTTATTCTATCTCATCCAAATAGGAGCAATATAGAACCTTGAGCTGTCAATTTATTGTCTGTCTTTCCTTATTTCCATTTGACCTGATGATGCACCGATAATAGCGCATGATTGGTCCCTTTTGCCGATCCTACATTTTGGTACATATATCCCAATTGTATTCCTAAACTATCAGATATTTTATAACCTAACCCTAGGTAAGCACGGTTTCTGTCAAAAACGCGCATGTCATCATCATTTGACAGGTTTAAGAAGATTTCATCGTACATAGCGGCATACCATCCTTTGGCACCCATTCCATGGGGTGTAAATGGAATATCCGCGAAAAGGCAATAGCGAAAACGCCCTGAAAAATCTCTATCTTCTATAAAGCGTTCCTCCAGACGAACCCGATGTCGTATACTGGCGCGCGATGCCTTATGCGAAAAAAGCAATTCCTGGTATATTCTATTTTCATGGAAAGGTCTATTAGGAGTGCCTGCCTGCTCGTTATATATAAAGCCATAACCCACCGTTGTCCATAGATACGGTTTAGCTTGATATTGGAGTCCAACACGAAGAAGAGTCTGATTGTGATCCCCCATCAACTGGTGATCCCGCAGCTGAAGTTCATGATGGATCGCAAATTTACTTGTTTTGATTTTAGTCTGCCCGAAGTATATCAACCATCCCTGCGGATCCTTTTGTGCAAAAGAGAGCGATGTGATAAAAATGCCGATTAACGTTCCGAAAAATATTCTCATTCACTAAAAATAATAGATAGATTCAAAAATCCTATCCAATTTCTTGTAACAAAAATGTGTATTTTTTTAACCCGCTTGACGTCAAACTTTTTGAAGATAACGACTAAAAAAAATATTTTGCGTATTTGCTGTAAATGGCGTTTTTTGATAGTTTTGGGAATTAGGTAAATATTTTTCCATGACGAAGATTAAACATTACACGATATTCAAAGCAGAGGCTGCCTTAAACAAACCGATATCCGATGCCACACACAAATTGACAGAAATCTCCTTTATCGTGCTACGGATTGAGACCATCTCGGGGATAATAGGAGAATCTTATCTTCTAAGCTTTCAATACAGTCCGAGAGCTATCGTTGGCGCTTTGAAAGATGTTGGTGAAATGTTAATCGGAGAAGATGTCCACCATACCGTTGATTGTTTTGAACGGATAAATCTGCACAATGAATACTTCGGGATAGAAGGTATCAACAGATGGGCACAATCTGCTTTCAATATAGCGATGTGGGATGCATGGAGCAAAATATTGCAGCAACCCGTCTGGAAAATCTTGGGAGGATCAGCGCGGCTTGTTCCTATCTATGGTAGCGGGGGTTGGAGTTCTTACACCATTGAAGAACTTGTTGCAGAAGTTAGCGATTACAAAAAGCGAGGTTTTACAGCCGTAAAAATTAAAGTTGGTAAACCGGATTGGAAGGAAGATTTGGAACGATTAAGATACGTTCGGGAAGCAGTAGGAAACAACATCGCGATTATGATGGATGCAAACCAAGGCATGAAAGTACCGGAGGCACTATCCCTAGCTAGGGCAGCTCGGCAATTGGATATCAACTGGTTCGAAGAACCGATTGACCATCATGATTTCGATGGATATCAATTGCTTCGTAACCAGGCCGGGATATCAATTGCGATGGGCGAAAGGGAATATAGCACCCTGCCCCTTCGGGAACTTATTAGACTGAATGCCATCGATATATGGCAACCAGACATCTTACGTTTGGGTGGCGTAGAAGCATGGCGTGACAGTGCAGCGTTGGCAAAAAGCAATCATATTCCGGTACTGCCCCATTATTATAAGGATTACGACGTACCGCTATTATGCACCATCAGTAATGGAAAGGGAGCCGAATCATTTGACTGGATAGATCCGCTAATAGATCATCCACTAAAAATTGACAACGGAATGGCACGCCCTCATGGTCGACCTGGATGGGGTTTTTCCTTTGAAGATAAATATTTAGTTGAATTATAACAGTCCTAACAAAGTCATGAATTATCTTGAAAAAATTTATTCATTAAATGGGTTACGAGTGATTGTTACAGGTGCTTCCAGTGGTTTGGGATTGCATCAAGCAATCGCATTAGCCAACTGTGGTGCAACCGTCTTTGCATTAAGTCGGACAGGAAAACCAAAAGTTGAAGTAGAAACAACTATTCCCGAAAACATCCATTTTGGTAGTCTTAACGTTTCTTCTTTAGTAGATATCCGTCACAAATTCGACAAAATCGGTGCGTCTGGTGGAATCGATGTGTTGGTAAACAACGCCGGTATAACACAGCGACTAAGGGCGGAGGAAATCAGTGAAGAACAATGGCGAACTATTCACGATGTAAATGTAGATGGCGTTTTCAGATGTTCTCAGGCGGCGTATCCATTTTTAAAAAAATCTAACCATACGGGGAGGATCATCAATATTGCTTCTATGGCATCCTATCTTGGTTTTTCCGAAGTGGTTCCTTATTCCTCTTCAAAATCTGCGGTTTTAGGTATTACAAGAGGATTAGCAGTGGAATGGAGCGGCGACAATATTCTTGTCAATTCGATTTCACCGGGGTGGTTTCCCTCCCTGATGAGTCAACAGGTGATGGACGCAGATAGAAAATCAAAAATATTAAATAGAATGCCGCTACATCGCTTTGGTCGTCCGGAGGAGTTGTCTGCGATGACATGCTTTTTGGCCTCACCTGCTGCAACTTATATCACAGGACAAGACTTTAGCGTCGATGGTGGCGCATTAGCGCTTGGATTCTAAATAGTTAATTCACTATTGCTCTGTACTGACGACCAGGGGAATATCCTCAAGCGGCCATTGACCATCAATAATCGGAAAGGTCACCAGCTGATTGGGATCTACAACCACATGCTTGATACGTTCCCGATGCCAAGTATATACGATATGCACGAGGCCATCCGATGTCTGGATGATCGAGGGATACGAATATTGTTTCTCCGGTTCATCGATATAATCCAACATCAAAGCTGCCTCCCACACTTTACCGTCCTTACTTACCGCCAAGTTTAACACCCCTCTTCCTTTGTGTCCCATACCTTCTTGATCACGCGTAGAGTGGTTATAAATCAACAGATGCCTACCATCTTTCAACGTAACTGCATCCAAACCCGAATTGTTATTAGGTAAGGTCGTCCAGGTCATTTCCGACCAAGTTAAGCCTCCATCCGCAGACCAAGTCTCAGTGATCCGTTCCGCGCCACTTGTATTCGTACGGCTAAGCATCTGAATACTACCGTTTGCATGGGTCAACAAGGCAGGCTGTATTGCGGCCATTTCCTTGCCGTCATTCAATGGACCAATAAACGACCAACTTTTACCGCCATCGGTACTCCGCTCCACATGCGCCTTCCATCCCCCATTCTCATCGCTGGACCCCGATAGAATAGTACCATCCACCAATTGTATCGGTTTGTTTTTAATCGGCCCCAAGAGTTTACCTTCCAGCCGCCGCGGCTTACTCCAGGTATGACCATTATCTTTAGATGTTATAAATTCACCCCACCACTCCCTTGGGTTAGGTCCGACTTTATAATATAACATAAGATCTTCCCCCTTGGGTTGAAACAATACCGGATTCCACGTTGGGAACCGCTCTCCATCTGGCTGAATACCATGTGCAACAGATATCGGAGGAGTCCACGTACCATCCAACTTCTTACGTTGTAAACGAATTTCCACATCTGGATGTCGCTCATACGTTCCACCAAAATACGTACAAAGTAATTCTTTGTTAGCTAACTCCACAATCGTTGCCGAATGACAAGACGGAAAATCCGCTTCTATAAACAAAAATTCTTCTAAAAGGATACCTGCTTGATGCTTTATTTCCTTTTCTGGTTGCACCTGCGCATTTAAAATTCCGTTAAAAAGAAGAAGTGTGACAGCCATCACGCGGAGATGCTGCATACTGGTGAACTTATTTGGGCTCATACGATATGATTTTTCTGATCACGATTTATAATGATCACAAACATAGCAACTAAAATACGTGATTTTCTGTAGAAAATTTGCGCATATCGACAACATCTTTGCATGCAACATCGAAACATCGCGTTAGCTTCAGCTACACGGCAATATGTAGCGTATGCGGCTCCCGCTGCCAGTTACGATGCTTAGCCAGTGCGCCCGCAAAGTGTTCCGGCGATCCGTTTAACAAAATTGCCTCATCGTGAACAAAGTCTTTTGCTGCCGAAAGCTTGAAAAGCTCTTCCGCTTCTCCGTCAAAAGCAATGACCTTACAATGTTTTAACATTTCGTGTATAAATTTGAATACCTTTCCTTCGCTCTTAAGCGCTTGTATACTTTGGATTCCTCCGGGAATGTATAATGCATCAAAAAGCACACTTTCCGTTGTCATTAATGACGCATCTACTCGATGCTCCATGTTTTCCGTACAACGTATTGTGCCTCCATGGGGTGCTATAAGCTGAAAATTTGCGTGTTTTAATTCTTCGAGATAGGCCTTCATTTTTTGCAATGCAGCCATATCAAACCCGTCTGCCGCCAGAACGGCGATTTTTCTTCCTTCTATAATTGTCGTTGGCAACGGTTCTTGGCTGAGTGATTCCGATTTTTCCAGATAATGTTTAACGGCAGAAGGCTCATGCTTATGTGGATCTGCATCTGCTCCGATGTTTTGATTTATCGGCCTTTCGATATCCATCGGTATTTGCATTCCGAGCTTACTGGCAACAGCCGTGGCCAATCGATCGTCTATCTGTGACAAAAGCCACAACATCCGTTCTTTAATGGCGTCACGATTACACTTACCCAGTTCAAAAACATAAGCATTGATTAAATGGGTCTGCTCCCATTCTGCTAGACTTCTAAAAAACAAGGCCGGTTGCGAGAAATGGTCACTGAAACTCGCGCTTCGGTCTCGTATCTTTTTGCCATCTATCCGTTCCTCAAAGGAAGTAAATCCTCCCTCTGCCATCTTCGCCAAATGTGGACAGCCGCCGCCTATGGTATTCGGAAAATAAGCTGCTTTACCTTGGTTGATCGTCATACGCATCTGCGCATCACGATGGTTGTTATGTACTTCGTTGATAGCTCGGTTAATGGGGATTTCCCGAAAGTTAGGACCTCCTAAACGGGATAACTGCGTGTCTGTATAAGAGAAGAGACGACCTTGCAGTAGTGGATCATTGGTAAAATCGATGCCTGGAACGATATGTCCCGGGTGAAAAGCGACCTGTTCGGTTTCCGCGAAAAAATTGTCGGGATTACGATCCAAGGTCATCTTCCCAATAATTTTTACCGGAACGAGTTCTTCTGGTACAAATTTCGTTGCATCCAAAAGATCAAATTCATATTTGTGTTCGTCTTCTGCCGGAATAATCTGCAACCCGAGTTCCCATTCCGGAAAATGTCCAGCTTCTATAGCCTCCCATAGATCACGACGATGGAAATCTGGATCTGCTCCATTTATCTTTACAGCTTCATCCCATGTAACGGAGTGCACACCCAGCTTCGGCTTCCAGTGAAATTTAACAAAATGCGATTCTCCCTGTTCATTCACCAGCCGAAACGTGTGGATACCAAAACCTTCCATCATCCGATAACTTCTTGGAATTCCTCTGTCACTCATTGCCCACATATGGTTATGCAGCGATTCGGTTGCTAGCGAAATAAAATCATAAAACGTGTCGTGTGCGGACGCTGCTTGCGGAATCTCCCAATCGGGCTCAGGTTTCACCGAGTGTATAATATCTGGAAACTTCATGGCATCCTGAATAAAAAATACCGGCGTATTATTTCCGACAAGATCAAACACGCCTTCCTGTGTGTAAAACTTAACAGCAAACCCCCGGATATCGCGCGCTAGATCCCCTGAACCTTTGCTTCCAGCCACGGTAGAAAACCGGACAAATACCGGCGTACGATTTTCGGTATCTGTGAATATTCGAGCACGCGTGTATTTACGCATATCTTCATATAATTCAAAATAACCGTGTGCTCCGGAACCGCGGGCATGTACAATCCTTTCAGGAATACGTTCGTGATCAAAATGCGTTATTTTCTCACGAAGTATAAAATCTTCTAGTAAAGACGCACCTCGCTCGCCAGCTTTTAAGGAGTTTGCATCGTCATTAATTTTTACTCCTTGATCGGTGGTCATCGGTTTACCCTCACTTGCTACCGTGTTCTTCCCTAGGTCGCCGACTTTATTTTTATGTCCATTTGCCATGATAATTTTACTTTAATAGTTTCTCTACTCCGCTTGGTTGCTTATACAGAAGAACGTCCGGTACAAGCAAAAGTTTTCGAAAATTTAAATAGTTGAATTGGCAACAATCACGACATCTACACGCTCGCTTTTTTAGAATGCTGGTCTCGCGAGATAGAGCTATCATATTTTTTGTATTTTTACAGGATGGAACAGCTACCAAACACAATGGAAAAACCAAAAATTAATACAGGCATACTAAGTTTTGGAATGTCAGGACGTGTTTTCCACGCCCCTTTTATCTATACTAACGATCATTTTAATTTCACGGCAGTCGTTGAAAGAACAACGAAAACGGCAAAGGACATCTATCCTGGCGTTAAAAGTTACGACAGTGTTACTGATCTGTTGGCGGATGATAGTATAGAACTTGTTATTGTTAATACACCTAATTATACACATTTCGAGTTCGCAAAAGATTCGCTAGAAGCCGGAAAACATGTTCTGCTGGAAAAGCCTGCTGTAGACAATCTCGATCAACTGGATAAATTATCTGCGATAAGCGAAAAGACAGGCAAGAAGATTTTTTTCTACCAAAATAGACGTTACGATAGCCACTTTATGCAAATGAAAGAGATTATCGAAAGTGGCCAACTCGGAAAACTCATCGAAGTACACATGCGTTTTGACCGGTACAATATGGCCTTGGGACCTAAAAAATTCAAAGAAAACAGCCAATATGTTTCAAGCGGCGTCGCGTATGATTTAGGCCCACACCTGCTGGATCAAGCTTTCTCCCTATTTGGAAAGCCTAGTAAAATCATCAAAACAACTGCTATTAACAGACCAGCATCACAAGTACCTGATTACTTTAATTTTCATTTGATCTACCCCCATAACCTACATGTATTTTTGACTGGAAATCTCTTGGTAGCCGACCCACAGTCAGCCTTTGTCGTTCATGGATCAAAAGGATCTTTTATTAAAAAAATGGTCGATGTCCAAGAACAGCAGTTAATTGATGGTATGCTCCCAACTGCACCAGGATATGGGATTGAACCAGAAGGAAGCGAAGGGAAGCTAACGGTTGTGGATGGTAATGGTGAAAAACAGACGTCATTACTTGCCGCACGAAAAGGAGATTATAATCGCTTATTTAACGCAGTGCATGAGAGCCTACGCGATCACGCAGCGTATCCTATAACGATTGATCACATAAAATGGCAAATTGAATCTTTACAGGCACCCGATTTTAGCATTATAGAGCCATAGCCTACTTTCGTAAGCTATGGCTTGGAAATCCATTATTTTCCAATTCTTGTCAGAATGGTCTCCATCTCTGCCATGACAGCGTTAATCTTCGCGATAGTCAGATCAAATGGTTCTGAAGTGTTCATATCTACGCCAGCATCAACAAGCAAATCCACAGGGTATTTGGTACTTCCAGCGGCTAAAAAATCGAGGTATTTTTTACGATCTTCATCTGTACCTTTTAGTACCTTTTCCGAGAGAGCAGTAGAGGCGGTGAAGGACGTTGCGTATTGGTAAACGTAGAAATTATAATAAAAATGCGGAATGTAAGACCACTCAGATTTGACGTAGTTATCCACTATACAAATATTTTTATCATGACCGTAATAACGCTTGGTTAGGTCAAGATACATATTGTCGAAATCTTCGCCGGTGAGCGCTTCGCCGTTGGCGACTTTATCATGGATCATTGACTCGAATTCAGCAAACTGCGTTTGCCGGAACAAGGTTCCTTTAGCACCTTCGAGATAGTTTCCGAGGATAGCGAGCCGGACGTTATCGTCTTTAATTTGTTGTAACATATAATCGTTCAGCAACTCCTCATTTAATGTGGATGCCACTTCAGCGACGAAAATCGAATAGTTTGCGTTGGCGAAATGTTGCTTCTTATTGGTTAGGTAGCTGTGCATCGTATGCCCCAATTCATGGGTTAATGTGGACATATCATTATATTGCCCATTGTAGTTCATGAGTATATACGGATGTACGTCGTACGCAGAACCATTGGAATACGCACCGGATCTTTTTCCCTCGTTGGGATACATGTCAATCCATCTTTCCTGGAATGCTTTTTTTGACACCTCTACGTAATCAGTGCCTAAAGGTTGTAAAGATTGTAGAATATTTTCAACAGCCTCTTCCACCGTATAGGCTAAATCAACTTCTTCGACCAAAGGTGCATAAAGATCATAATAATGCAGCGTATCGACTCCCATCATGCGCTTCCGAAGGTTCAGATAGCGATGAAAGGTTTCCAGGTTTCCATTCACATTTTTGACCAGATTGTGAAAAACCGTTGTGGGGATATTGTCGCTATCCAGCGCCCTTTCTAATGTACTCCCATAATTCCTAGCTTTTGTCGTAAACAACGCAGCATTGATATTTCCATATAACTGGGTTCCAAAAGTGCGTTGAAATTCGTTCAATTTACCAAAATAAGAGGCAAACACCTTACGTCTAACTTCCCTATCTTCGCTCGCTCTGTACAATGCAAAATTTGCGGAATTGAGCTTTACGCGATCTCCGTTTAATTCAATCTCTGGGTAGGGAAACTCCGCATTGAAAAAAGTATTGAAGATATTTGCGGCATTTTCAGACATTAATGCGGAGTAGGCCATTACTTTCTCAACTTCTTCTGAACCTCTGTGAGCTCGCTTCCGAAGTAAATCCATTAGGTAGAATTTGTATGTTGCCAGTTCTTTCTCTTTCGTCAAAAAAGTGCTGAGTTGCTCTTCCTGCAATGTTAATAATTCTGGTTCGATGAATGAAGTTAATGCACCATATTCTGAAAAAAGCTGTTGCAGTTCTTGCTTCATACCCGCGTATTTTGCTACTCTGGTATCTTGATCAGATTTCATCGCAGCATAAGAGAATAATCTGGCCATGTCCTTGACCAACTTACTATTTAGCTCCAATGCTTCCAAAAGAAAAGTTGCAGACTGCGTAAGCTTGCCCTTATACGAAACTATTTCCTGCATTTGTTGTTGCATCCGTTCCTTTTCTTCTTTCCAAGCCGCGTCTGTAGCATAGAGATCAGCAAGGTTCCACTTATATTTTTCAGGCAATTCTTCCCGAACTTTCATCTGACTAACGGCAACCGTCGTAGAAAATAGCATCACGGCGGCGATTATTTGTGTTTTTTTTCGCATAATCAATAATATAGATAGTGGCACAATTTACAAAAAACACCAATTATATTTTAGTTAACTTTGTCCTTTCGTATTCATTTAATTATTCAGCCGTGTCTTTAGATAAATTAAAGCTTAGTAAACGTCTTCATACATCTATGAACGATTTGGGTTATTTTACAGCAAAAGAAATCCAATTGAAATCACTTTCTCGAATAGTCGGTGGGCATAGTGTCATTGGCATTGCGCCTGAAGGTGCCGGAAAAACCACCACCTATGTGCTTGGTGTATTGATGCGTTTAAAATACACACAAGATGAAGCGCCTAAAGTCTTAATTTTAGCACCTAACGAAGAAAGAATTGCTGAAATAATTGATCGTTTCCTGACCATTAGCCAGAATAAGAACCTCCATATCATGGGGCTCAAAACGAGTGGAAGTATAGAGGAAGAGATTGAAGATCTTGTGCGCGGAGTAGATATTGTGGTTGCTACACCAAACCGTGCTCGAGCCGTGTATTTGAAACTAGGGCTTAATTTGAATCGTATCCAGACATTCATCATTGATGATGCGGAAGAAATAGTGAAACAGGGAATGCAAACAACGGTAAGAGAGCTTGCACAAAGTTGTGGAAAAGTACAGTATTTAGCATTCAGTACAGTCGAACATGAAAAATTACATTTGATGATTGACGATTTTATGCCTTTTGCGACGCTTATTGAAGTGGAAGAGCTCGCCGAAGAAACAACTGATACACACGAACTCCTGTTGTATCAAGTGCCTAATTTTACAACCAAAATCAATTTGCTAAATGCGTTGATGCGTGACGATGATGTGTTTGACAAAGCTGTGGTATTTGTAAACAGTCGACTTACAGCTCACAATCTAATGGAAAGGCTACATGTTCCGAAAGGAGAAGCTGCTGTATTACAACCATTTTTTCATGATGATTTAGGTTTTGATGATATCCATGATTTTAAGCAAACCTCAGCATGTCGAATACTCGTTATTGCAAATGAAGGCAACAGTAATTTAGATCTAAGTGGGATTCCATTTATATTCCATTTTGAAATACCAGAAAATAGAGATGTTTTTGTACAACATGTTTTAAAAACTTCAAATGATGAAACCTTAGCTATCACATTTGCTACAGACATTGAACTTCCTGAACTCAAAAAAATAGAACAATCTTTAGGGAAGAAAATTCCTAGCATGCCTCTTCCGGATGATCTTATTATTTATCGCCCATCCGATAACCCTAAAAAAAAGAATGAAGGGGAGGAATCGCAAGATGGAGCGTTTCATAAAAAGAAAGAAAGCAATAGCAAAACATACAACTATGGTAGTGGCGTAAAGGCTAAAATGACAATGAAGAATAAGAAAAGATAATTTAAACTATTGCCAAGGGCCAATTTACTTTATTTTCAACGAAACCTTCATCTTCCAGCTCGATAGCATATACTCCCGCTCCTCTTTCCTCCCCCATCGACGCGGTCGTTATAAAAAGCGTATGCATATCTCTTCCTCCAAAGGTACACGAAGTCGGGTTAGGTACAGGAAGAGTAATTTCGTTTACGACCGTAGATCGGTTTAAGTCGTACACAATTATTTTCGCTCCACCCCATAATGCTACATACAACCTGTTGGATTTTGATCGGGTCATGCCATCAGGCGAGACACCATCTTCAACCCGAAAAACAATTTTTTCATGCTGTAGTATACCGTTATGATAATCAAAACTCCGAACATTGCCCAATATAGAATCGATATAATACATTGTGGTGTCCGAAAATACAATTCCATTGGAAATAGTAACATGTTTTAACAACATGTTTACTTCGCTTCCATTGACCCGGTATAATGAAGCGTCTGGCTGGTGCGTAGCCCCTGCTCCATTATTTATATTGTTCATACTTCCAATAACCCAATTTCCTTCTTTATCCACTCTACCATCGTTAAATCGATAATTTGCTTTGGTTTCGGGTTGAATAATAAAAGTTTTCTTACGACTATTTACATGTAAAGCATGGATTCCACTTTCTAAAGCTATCAGCACAATATCTGGGTCATGATGTAACGCTATACAGCTAATAAATTCATCGAATTGAAATTTCTCAACCGTTTTTGTGGAGGGCGAATACATGTACATTCTTTTTGATAAAATATCGACAAAATACAATGTATTTATACGCTCGTCCCAAATGGGACCTTCTCCTAAAAATAGTGGCTCTGCAAATACCTCTTGTAACATAGTTATTATATCGCTTTACACAAAACTGGTGTAAATTCTTTTATAAAAGAATGGATTATCGAAAGGAAAAGATGGATTTTTATGCGAATTGGCAAATACAATAAAATAATCCATCTTTTTGCTCATTTTGTTTATTCTATTTAGTGTGGGTTAATGCTACTTTCGTAATGTTAAATCACCATAACAGCATACTATATGAACCAAAGCAACAAACGAGTTTTTCTCTATAGTCTTATCGCTTCTTTAGGCGGTCTTCTTTTTGGTTTTGATATTGCCATCTTTTCCGGAGCAATCCCCTTTATCCAGCCCGAACTTGATCTTTCACCTGCCCAGCTTGGCTGGGTAGCTAGCAGTTTATACCTCGGCTGTGCCGTTGGAACCATGATTTTTGGGAAGATTGCTGAACGGTTAGGGCGTAAAAAATCCCTATTTGCGGTCGCGGTCATATTTGGTATTTCCTCCATCGCTATGGGACTTTCTAACCATATGAATACCGTTGTAATTTGGCGGATTATTGCAGGCTTCAGTGTAGGGGGGGCTTCTATCCTCTCTCCTCTTTATATCGCTGAATTGAGCCCAAGACATATTCGCGGCAAGATGGTATCAATCAACCAATTAGCTATTGTAATCGGTATTCTAATGGCATATATTACCAACTATTATCTTTCCTTTACAGCATGGAACTGGAGACTAATGTTTATAAGCGGTGCATTGCCAGCTGTATTATTCTTGGTTTTTTTACCTTTTTTACCTGAAAGCCCCAAGTGGTTATTATTTAACGGACAACGGGAAAAGGGTAGAAAAATATTGGGCTCACTGATTTCGCCAGATCAACTACAGGATGAAATTGATCATATAGACCGTCAGAAGAATCAGGAACATAAAGGCTTTGCGATAGCAACAATCTTTAAACAGGGATTTGGTTTTGTATTGCTGGTCGCGATCGTGATTGCGGTATGTCAACAATTTTCAGGTGCCAATGCGGTATTGTTTTATGCTCCTATTATCTTCGAAAAAGCCGGAATGGATGTTAATGATCAGCTTTTTCAACAAATTCTGATCGGAGGTATCAACCTTATCGCGACCTTAATAGGAATGCGTTTTGTGGACAAAATCGGGCGAAAAAAATTGTTACTCATCGGCTCTGGGGGGATGGCCTCATTATTAGTACTCATCGGCCTGTCTTTTGGCGGAACATTTATACCAAGCTATTTGTTAAGTTTCCTTGTTATCGCTTTTATTGGTGTCTATGCCGCTACATTAGGTCCCGTTACGTGGGTTGTAATTACAGAGATATTTCCGATGCAAATACGAGAAACAGCTGTGGGGATTGCCTCTGCTTTCCTATGGATCGCTTGCTTTAGTCTAACATATTTATTTCCAGTGATCATCAATAGCTTTACGACTTTACAGACATTTCTGCTGTTTGCCACAATATGCTTCGTGTACTTCATTTTCATTTTGTTCGCAGTACGTGAAACAAAAAATAACCGGGTTTAATAATCACAATTCTTCCCATATTACTAAGATGTAACGTAATAAAATTTATGCACACAACAAATGACAAAGTACTACTTATTGACGGCGGCCTCACGGCTCGCCTGTATCATTCTTCAAAATTTTAATAGACCATGAAAATCAAAAATTTTCAATTGTATAAGGTTCCTCCGCGCTGGCTCTTTTTGAAAGTAGAGACAGATGAAGGTTTAGTAGGATGGGGAGAACCAGTCGTAGAGGGCAGAGCGGACACAGTGGCCGCAGCGGTATCTGAGCTCATCAGTATGATTGGCGACAAAAATATCTTGGAAATAGAAGACACTTGGAATTTAATGTACCGAGGAGGCTTTTACCGTGGCGGCCCAGTGCTCATGAGTGCTATCGCTGGAATTGATCAAGCACTATGGGATATAAAAGGAAAATTTTACAACACGCCTATTCATCAGCTTTTGGGTGGAAAATCCCGTGATAAAATAGAGGTATATTCTTGGGTCGGCGGTGACGAACCAAAAATTCTTTTAGACGAGGTTCAACGTGTGTATAATAAAGGATTTAAAACCATCAAAATAAATGGTACGGGGAAGCTTCGGTTTTTAGACACCTACCAAGAAGTAGATGCATTGCTCAATCGCTTAGGGACGCTACGTGACCATTTCGGTATGACGCTAAATATCGCCATCGATTTTCATGGAAGAGTGCACTTACCCATGGCAAAAATACTGATGAAGGAACTCGAAGAATACCGCCCCATCTTTGTGGAAGAGCCATTGCTTTCAGAAAATCTTGATAGTATTGCCGAATTGAACAAACGCAGCAATATTCCTATCGCACTGGGTGAAAGGCTTTATTCCAGGTGGGATTTCAAACCTGTTTTTGAAAGGAAAATAGCAGACATTATACAGCCAGATCTATCCCATGCGGGAGGCATAACAGAATGCAAAAAAATAGCGAATATGGCGGAGGCTTATGACATCGCCTTAGCACCACATTGTCCTCTCGGACCTATAGCTCTTGCGGCCTGTTTACAACTAGACGCCAATGCATACAATGCCACCATACAGGAGCAAAGCTTGGGAATACATTATAACGAGACGAATGACCTACTGGATTACATCACAAATTCCTCCGTATTTGATTACGAAAATGGTCTCGTCAAAATACCAACAGGTCCAGGTTTGGGCATAGAAGTTAATGAAGAATATGTTAAACAAATGGCGACGATTGGGCACAATTGGCATAATCCAATCTGGCGTCATGATGATAATACGATTGCAGAATGGTAAATTTAAACAGATTTGAGGAAAAGTTAAATAACGGTGAGTTTGTAATAGGCCCGTTTTCAAAGACTTCTGACGCTTCCATGATTGAGGCAATGGGCTATGCAGGTTTCGATTTTATAATTATCGATCTGGAACACGGCCCTAATAGTATTTTGAACGCACAGAACTTAGTCAGAGCAGCTGAAATTAGTCATACCTTTCCCATTATTAGAGTTGCGGAGCTTAATCCTTCTCATATTGGCAAGGCGCTTGACATTGGTGCAAAAGGCATACAAGTGCCCCAAATAACCAATGCAGAAGAAGCTGCCCGCGCTATTTCGTACGCAAAGTTCGGACCTTTAGGAGAACGCGGCGTTTGTCGTTTTGTCCGGGCTGCCAATTTCTCGGACAAAGACCGCTTCGAATATTTTGAACAGGCTAATAAAAATTTCATTATCCTACAACTAGAAGGTACCGAAGCTATTAAGAATTTAGAAGAGATCATTGAGGTTCCGGGTATCGATATTATTTTCATTGGCCCCTATGATTTATCCCAATCTCTCGGTGTTCCAGGCCAGGTCACACATGAAATCGTCATTGAAAAAATGACAGAAATCATCCATAAGTGTCTTGAAAAAAATATTTTAGTAGGCATTTTTACAGACCAACTGGAAAGTGCGAGATATTGGAAGCAGGTAGGTGTAAAATATATTTCTTATTCTGTCGATGTCGGTATTATCCAAGAAGCCTCAAAAACTATTATTAATGCGATCCGTTAACACGCGATGCTACCTTAAAACATGGAGAAACGACAAATTTATCGAATAATTAATATACGTACGACAGCATTTATTTCCGACATTTTATCAAATAGAAAGGGTAATTTTCGTTTACCGCTGTAACTTCGATCAATCCGTATTTACCGAATTCTTCCTGTACAGCTTGGCTATCATAAAAGAACATCTTTACGCCGCCATACATTTCAAAACGATCTTTGCCTATTTGTTTTCCCTGTCCGTAAGTTTGGGCCTGCTTTGTGATTGCTGTAAAAACCATATAGCCATTTTCGGTCAATTGATTATAGCAATCGCTTATCAGCTTTGCTCTTTCGTCACTATCCAATAAATGAATTAAAGCATAGCAAAAAATACCGGTATATTGGTTGTTATCAAACGGCATATCTGTCACAGAACCGTGGTGAATAACCATATCTGTACCGTAATGTTTCCGCGCTAATGCAATTGCCGTTTTTGAAATTTCAATTCCGGTTACTTCCATTTCATTTTCTATGAAAAGCTGTGCGTTTCGTCCGTAACCGATACCGGGAATAAGTATATTCGTTATGCGTTTCTCTACAAAAAAATCTTTTGTAAGTATAGCGGATTGGGCAGGTCTAAAGCCCCACATCTCCTGTTTATCCCGAAATGCTCCTTCCCAAAATTCTGTCATTGTGTTCGTAACTTTCATCAAAGATAGGAAAGATTTCATTTATTGCAACCATGATGCAATACAGGAGGTGTGTAAAAAAAATTAAAGGCCGCCTTCAAAATCATAAAAATTCAGCCCTATATCTTCATTTTTTATTTTTACCACTTTCGTATTAATGGCGTTAATGAAAAATTCACCTGCGCCACGTATTTTTGCGTCAGAAAGGTGTCCGGCTAAGGCTGAATAATCGCTTTTGCCTAATGTCACGTGCAAATGTAGCATGATTTTCCCCTCAACTTCAGAAATATTACCCGAAAGGTTACTGATCTCCATTTGTTCCGTAAAGGTTTTATCGACATATTCTTTTGTATCCGGGTCAAAAAAACGTAAAGTAGCTTCATTGGTAGCCCCTATTCCCGTAATTTCCCCGGCAACAATTTTCTGTGATGCCACGAAATCGGTTAATGTGTCCACAATACTACTCTTATCGTCGATACTTAGGATATAAGTTTGGTTTATTTTTCTGGCCGCCCAGTTTTTTCCTTTTAAATTTTGTGTGTCCATCACTCTCTTTCCTTTTACTGTTTTATTCGAAAACAATAAAAGTTATGTTTTAGTTTTATGAATAGGTTTTTCTTAACCTAGATCAACGTAGTCAAAAAAGTGGTACATTATCTTTGTACTATCAATAAACGGTAAAGGTTATAAAAGTAAATGCTATAGGCGCAAACTGTACAACGTGCTTTCCGTAGCGTTAATCATTAATAAAATAGATATGTCATGGAAAATAGAATATTAGGTTTGCATCATATCACGGCAATTGCCAATGAAGCAAAAAGGAATTTGGATTTCTATACCAAGGTTTTAGGTGTTCGTCTCGTAAAAAAGACCGTTAACTTTGACGATCCGGGCACTTACCACTTTTATTTCGGAAATAAAAGCGGTGAAGCCGGCACCATATTAACATTCTTTCCTTGGGAAGGAATCGGAAGAGGTAGAAACGGAGCAGGAATGGCGACACATATCGGATATTCCGTACCTCAAGGTGCATTGGATTTTTGGAAAGAAAGATTGAAGCACTACGATATCCCTTATGCAGAAAGCGAAATCTTCGGTGAAAAACTGATTTCCTTCGAAGATCCAGATGGCTTGCAACTACAGTTCATCGAACCTGCAGCAACGGACAGCCGGATAGTATGGACAACTGATGAAATCAAGGAAGATTTCGCATTGAAAGGATTTCATAATACGACGCTCACCTTACAAAATAAGGATGCTACCGCGAAGGTACTCACGGACATATTGGGTTATGAACTTCAAAAACAAGAAGATAATCGTTATCGCTTTATCACCGACGCGATAGACACGGCCAATTTTATTGACGTTATAGAAACTCCATCGGCCACGCGTGGTCACCATGCGGCCGGAACAAACCATCACATTGCTTTTCGTGTTAAAGATGATAATGTACTAATGGAGTTTAGAGAAAAGGTGGTATCTGCAGGTCTTCATATCACGCCTAAAATTGACAGGGATTATTTCTACTCCTTATATTTTAGGGAACCCGGGGGCGTACTTTTCGAGATCGCGACAGACAATCCGGGTTTTACCGTCGACGAACCTTTAGTAGAATTGGGGACGGCACTTAAACTCCCCAGACAGTTTGAAGGGATGCGTTCGGAAATTGAACAGGTGTTACCGTCACTATCATAAAAGGTATAAAACAACTTTAAATATTTCCTCTATAAAATAGTCCTTGATGGCAGAGGAGAGCGAAATAAACTCATTTTATATTATGCGCAATTAAATTGCATATAAAAATGAATTTATTTAGGTTTGAATAATGACACATCATTTCGCACTAAAAACTGCTGGTAGAGCTTTAAACAACGCAGAAAAGGCCTTAATTATGGTTCACGGACGGGGCGGCAGTGCAGAAGATATTTTGGGGCTCACGATACACTTGCATGTGGACAGTTATGTAGTCCTAGCACCGCAAGCTACAAATCACACGTGGTATCCGCACTCCTTTATCGCACCTATCGAACAAAATGAACCGTGGTTGACATCGGCCATAGACATCGTTGACCAGAGCGTGAAAACAGCTATCGATGCTGGTATAAAACCGGAAAACATCTACTTCTTTGGGTTCTCACAAGGTGCCTGTCTAACCTTAGAGTATATCGCTAGAAACGCCCAGCAGTATGGCGGTGCGATTGCGATCATCGGCGGCATCATCGGCGAGAAAATCAATAGACAGAACTACCGGGGCAATTTTCAGCAAACACCCATTTTTATAGGAACGAGCAACCCAGATTTCCATGTACCTATAGAGCGGGTATATGCTACCGAAAAAATACTGCATGAAATGAACGCAGATGTCACGCTAAAAGTTTACGAGAATTTTGGCCACGCGATCAATCAACAAGAGATCGAATGGGCCAATAAAATCCTCACCTAAAACGTTCCCCGTCAAAAAAGATGTCCGCCGAATAATATGAGAATCTAGCGTTTCGTATAATGCCTCGTTTTTTATAGCACTTTAGAAGCCTCTACTAAGCGCTTCAATTTGGCATGAGTGACGTCAATGGGCACATGACCAAACCCACACTCGCTGGTTAAAATCAAACGATCTGCAGGAAAATAATCCAACGCAGGCTTTAAACGCTCCCGTATTTCCTCGATAGTCTCTAACGCGTCACTGCGCTGATCTATCACACCTATTGCCAAATCTCCTTTAAAATCCCATTCATCAAACAGTTCCAGCATATTATAGCTCAACGTACAATGTTCTAGCAAAAGCTCATCTACAGGAACGGCTTTAAATGCCTCTACCAGATCGGTATACTTCGTAAAATAAACTCGCTTTCTTCTAGGATTACCTCCACATACATGTAGGCCCACCCGCACTTTTTTAGGCAGTGATTCGATCAGCTCGGCCAGGATCTCGGCTGCCCAAAGACTTTCTTCGGGAGATTCTGTCCACATGGGCTCATCAAACTGTACATGCTCACATCCCAAAGCGATGGCTTCCGCAATTTCATCTCTCAAAACATTTGCCCAAGCACGGCATAATGCCTGTGCATCAGGATAAAGATCTTCACGTTCGTTCACACTGAAACGATACAGCACATGCGGCCCTGTTACAGTCAGTTTAACCTCTACTTCGTCGGGAGCAGCATCACGGGCGATTTTCCAATTGCGGGCAATATCAAAGCGCGGATTCTTAAGCTCTCCAATCACTCTGGGACACTCAATTCCAAAACCAGCCGTACCAAAAGAAACCTTAGGCATATCCTCGAAAGTAATACCATCAATACGTTTTTGATAGAAATAATACATATTCTCCCGATATCCTTCACCATCGGTGATCGTATCCAAGCCCAAACTAGCCTGATCTTTTGCCGCCCACTTAATGTAATCATCCACTTCATCCCGATTCATCACCGGCCGTTTCATCGTATCCTCCAATTTTTCTGGACGGGGATAACTACCTACAACTGTATTACGAAATCCTGACATATATCTTACTTTTAATATCGCACTTAATTGGCAATAAATATAGAACTTTTTTAATAACTGATCTGCAGCTGTCTGCAACGGGCTTCCTCAATTTGTGTTCTTACACCATCCTCCAGTGACCGGGGAATAAACTCAATTTCTTGTTCCAAACGCGAACTGTCACAACGATCTATTAGCGCCGTACGCGATACATTTTCGTCAAATTCGTACTGTGCATCCGGAACAATATGTTTAACCGTCAGCATCAGTTCCTCGGCCGTTACGGAATGTCCTCCATTGTTGTAAGCGAAATGATTGAGTTTCGGCTTTAAAGAAAGCCGGACAAACTGCTCGGCCACATCATCAACATAAATCCAGCAGTCGCGGGCATTTTTCGAGAACGGTAATTTAACCGGCTGACCTAGTGCTGGATTTGTGGCGAACTCACATGCCCAGAGAACCGATCCACGCATCCGTCCATCCCCATATACCACCGGTGGGCGCATAGCGGCAATGCTCACCCCCTTGGTTTTGATATACTTTTGCGCCGTGAACTCATTGAGCATCTTCATGACGCCGTAGGTATAAAAATGATCATCAAGGGAACAGAAGTCATCCTCCCTCACGGCATAATCTTCGTCGCCATATGCGCTGTGCTTCGCCCCATAAATGGTTTCACTGCTGGCAAATACAAGGCGTGTCAGTTTGTGATCGACCGTCATATCAAACATATTAATCATACCTTGGATATTGACGGCAGCTCCACGAGACTGATCGGCTTCTACTTCCGCACTCATTAGATAAGCCAAATGAATAACATGTGTAATATCAGGGAATTTAAGAAACACCTCATTAACCTGGTCTCTGTTTGAAACATCGAGGTGTATAAATGAAGTTTGATCTATTTGCTCCTGAAGTTCGGCTAGCTTAAGCGGATCCTCCCGATATTTTAAAAGAGCGATCTGTTTTGTCCACGCGATATTCAAATTCAAATCGGCAACGACTACCGGTATTTTACGCTCCCATAGGTTAACCACCACACGTGCTCCAATAAATCCGGTACCTCCGGTAACTAAAAATTTCATAAAATAATCACTGTATTTATGCTGAACAGTTCCGTAAAATTAGATAATTTTTTTCATCAGTTTTACGCTACGCAAAGTTAATTCGTACGCATTAATAACCATAAATTTTTAAATAATTAGAGGATATCACTTTTTAAATAAAATATTTTAGCACAATTAACTTTTTGTTATCTAAATTTGCCCTCACAAAAGAGTTTTATGCTATGGAAGAACTTGATAAGACGGATTTATTACTATTGAAAATATTGGGAAATGATTCTAATCATACGATTAAAGAATTGGCTAAACAGGTAAATTTGTCGCCAACACCGGTATTACAACGGGTAAGAAGATTGGAGAATGAAGGATATATTAAAAAGTACATTGCTTTACTCAATCCTGAAAAATTCAGCCAAGGTTTTATTGTTTTTTGTAATATCAAATTGAAACAGCATGATCGCAAGATTGGACATCGTTTTGTAGCGGACATTATGAAGATCGATGAGGTGGTAGAATGCTACAATATTTCCGGCGACTACGATTTTATCTTGAAAGTCTTTGCTAAGGATATGAAACATTATCAGGAGTTTGTTTTTAACAAGCTAGGTACCGTCGAAAGCATTGGAAGTACACATAGCACTTTTGTGATGGCAGAAATCAAGAATTCACACAATATTAGTTTTTGAGCCATTATACTCCGGAGACGGCAATCTACGATCGATTGTTACAGCTTGAGGCATTTTCGTAATGAAATATAGTTTTATAGCAGGTCAGAAACGCTCGTCCACAAGCTCTTTATTGACGATAGCACCCGTAACGTTTCCAGAAGCGACAGCATTTGCCACCGAGCGCATCATAGCGGCGTTGTCGCCGCAAGCAAAAATGCCTTCAACCGTGGTTTTCTGCATAGTATCGGCTTGGATATAACCATGTTCCGTGAACGCGCAGCCCAAAGCTACAGGAAGAGCTGAATGTTGCTCGAAAGGCAAAGCAGCGTATACCGCTGTAAAAGCCTCACGGCTGCCATCAGCAAAAACAACCTCTTTAACATAACCATCCTCGTGGGTGATCTCCATAACCTCCTTCTCGGTAATACCTATACCGTTTGCCTTCAACTTTTCGGCAGCTGGAAAATCAAACTCAACCCTGCCGTTTGTAAGAAGTGTAAGGTCGTCCGTCAGGTTGTTAATCAACGTTGCTAGGTGGTAGGCTTTCGCGCCGTTGGCGAGAATAGCTGTTTTTTCGTTACGATATTCGTAACCATGACAGTATGGACAGTGAATGACGGATATGCCCCAACATTCCGAAAAACCGGGAATATCAGGCATAATATCTTTTATACCGGTGGCAAATATGAGCTTTTGCCCGCTGAATGTCTCCCCATTACGGGTCGTCACGGTAAAACCGTGGTCTGTTTTCTCAGCACTGATCGCAAGACCATTGTGGAACTTTATGGTGTCGTATTTCATAAGTCCACCTCTAGCTTCTGCGATAATCTGGCCAGGTGTCTGCCCGTCGTGTGTCAAGAAGTTTTGTGAATGTGGGGTCTGCCGGTTGCAAGGCAGTCCGCTGTCAATAACCAATACTGAGCGTAAAGAACGACCCAAAGACATCGCTGCAGAGAGGCCGGCGTAACTACCGCCGATAATGATGACTTCAAAGTTTGTTTGCTTTCCCATAGTGTATCTCCATTAAATCTGCCACTAAGTCAATTTACCAGATGAACAATTTAAAGTTAATACACTTTTTGGGGCTCTGAAAATGGAGAATCACTTTTATGTTTTTTATGACAGCCAAAAGAGAAACTGTTATGAAGACGGAACTATCCTTCAAAAAGATTGTTATAAAACTATTGGTATAGCAAAATAAAATATAACAGTCATATGAAACAGAAGAACATACGGCAAGTAAAACAGATAATAGCACTTTTGCCCATTACTATGCTTATCATCTCCTGCGGTGGATCCGGCAACGGCGCCTCAGACAGCAAAGACACATTAACAAAAAATAGTGATACGAGTTCTATTACGGCAGAATATGGTGCTGAAATCGACTTAAAAGCACCCTTTGATACTCCCTCGCAGAACAAGTTTGCAAAAGTAATTGGCTGGAAAGATAACCGTATGCCAATGGCACCGTCAGGATATAAGGTTGTTGCTTTTGCCGGTGACCTTAATAGTCCACGAAACATCTACGTGGCGGAGAATGGTGATATTTTTGTTGCGCAGTCACGCACAGAGAAAGAAAAAGAAGATCCCGAAAAGGAAAACTCACGCAATCTTTTCCGCGATAAAAGTCCCAATGAAATACTGCGCTTTCGAGACGACGATAACGACGGTGTAGCCGAAAAAAAAGATATTGTTTTAAGTGGTCTGTCGCAGCCTTATGGCATGCTGATCATTGGCAATTATTTTTATGTAGCAAACACCGATGCGTTAACACGCTTCCCCTATGATCCTTCTCGTGGGCACGTTACAAACAAGCCCGAAAAGATTCTCTCCCTACCGGCCGGAGGCTACAATAATCACTGGACTCGTAACTTAAGTACAAATGACGATCAATCAAAGATATATATATCCGTCGGTTCGGGCAGCAACGTTGGAGAGAATGGGATGGACAAAGAGGTCGGCAGAGCAATGATTTTAGAGATCAATCCTGATGGTTCGGATAAGAAAATATATGCTGCAGGTCTCCGAAACCCTGTAGGTATGGACTGGGAACCGACCACGCGTCAATTGTGGACTGCTGTCAATGAACGGGATGAACTTGGTGATGAGATTGTTCCCGATTATATTACCGCCGTAAAAGCGGGCGGTTGGTATGGATGGCCCTATACCTACTGGGGGAAGCATGTCGACCCGCGATGGAGTACAGAACATCCTGAAAGCCTAGGTGTGGCTCCAGATTCATTAACTGCAAAATCGCTTACACCCAACTATGCACTTGGTTCGCATACTGCTTCACTAGGTTTAGCATTTAGTAGAACGTCTGCTTTCGAAGCGGGAGCATATATAGGCCAACATGGGTCTTGGAACCGGTCGCATCTCGTCGGGTATAAAGTAGTTTTCGTACCGTTCGAGCATGGAAAACCTATCGGTAAACCGCAGGATTTCCTAACTGGCTTTGTTGCTGACGAAAAAAAGTCGGAGGTCTATGGACGCCCTGTAGCTGTTGTCTTTACTTCGCATTATATGCTTGTTACGGATGACGCCGCCAATGTTATTTGGGCTGTAATACCGGAAAACAAATAAGAATGTAATGTATTTTCGTTAATTTTGTAAAAAAATCAGTACCTGGGACTGAGGCGTAAATAATCTTGGGTGTAACTTGATGATTATCTTCGATGAGCTCGCAAGTTTGGTTATTTGCCCAGGCTCTTATCAGCGACAAGAAAGAAAAAATAAATGAAATATTTATTATCGGCACTTTGCTTTATTGGTTTTATGTCTTGTAACAATGGGCAAAGCGAGCAAGCATTGGAACAACTGGATAAAAAATCAGCCCGAGAAGTCACGTTAAAAACGGTGACTAAAGGAGATTCTGTATTACATATCACCACGCAGCATATCTGGTACAATGGCGAGCAAATTACCTCGAAGAGCGATACCATTTTGACCGCTATAGCACCAGGTACTTGGAATACCACGGATTCATCTGCCACCTTGAGCAAGGTACCTATCTATGTAACTGTACAATAATGAGAAAAACAGCATCAAAAAGTATAAAATTAGTCTTAATCACTTCTGTATTAGCTTCTTGTGCGCAACCCAAAGACTCGCGAACTGCTGAGAGCAAGCAGCGGATATTTATGCGTGCAGACACGACAGCGGCTTATACAGAAGTCACGGATAACTATTCACAAGAACGTTCGGGAAGTGGCATGGGTTCTGCCCTACTCTGGTTTATGGCTTTTAGACACTTAGGAGGTGGTTTCGGCTACGCTAATAACAGTTTGCATCCGCAATCGGTGGCTGGTACTAATGCTGCGAAGGCAGCTGCATATCAAGCGCAGCGCGGCGGTTTTGGTCGCAGTGCTGCTTCTACTACGCGATCTTCTTACGGTTCCTGATGCAGATCAAAAAACTACGTATCGATCCACAATGGCAGTCTCGTTTGGAATCTATCGGATATGGCTACCATACACTTGATGAGATACCATACTGGATCGACGATTATTATTATGAAATCCGTAATCGAGATGCCGATCTGATCTATAAAGCAACCAACGAGCTATGGCAGATGTGTCTAGATGCCGTAGAATACATTATCAGGAACAAGCAGTATCAGCATTTTCATATACCGCCTTTTATGATTCCCCATATGGAACGGACTTGGGAGAATGACGATCCTGCGATATATGGGCGCTTTGATTTTGCCTACGATGCCGAACGTGGCACATTAAAGATGCTGGAATTCAATGCCGATACACCGACTTCGCTCTTTGAGACGGGTATCGTACAATGGTATTGGAAGAACCACTATTTTCCCGAACTTACGGATCAATTCAATAGTATCCACGAGCAATTGATTCGGAGCTGGACAGAACTAAAACCCTACCTTAAAGGAAATATTTTACATTTTTCTTGTGCCAAAGAAACCTTGGAGGATTTGACGAATGTGGAATATCTCCGCGATACCGCTCTTCAAGCAGGTATCGAGACTAAACTTATCTATATCGATGATATCGGTTGGACTGGTAATAGTTTTGTAGATTTAGAAGGAGAACCCATCCTATCTATTTTCAAATTATATCCTTGGGAATGGATAACACAGGAAGAGTTTGGTGTGCATATTGTCAACGACCCCAACGAGGCACAATGGATAGAGCCATCTTGGAAGATGCTATTATCCAACAAAGCGATACTTCCTATACTCTGGGAATTATTTCCTAATCATCCTTATCTTCTAGCTGCTTATTTTAAGGAACCAGCTCACTTAAAACATTTTGTCAAAAAACCTATCCTGTCGCGCGAAGGTGCCAATATCGAGATGTATTACGACAAGCAGATGATCTACCATACCGACGGCGAATATGGAGAAGAAGGATACATCTACCAGGAGTTGGCTAACTTACACCGTGAAGATACTGGTTTTTCGATTATCGGCAGCTGGATTATAGGACAGGAGGCTTGTGGTATCTCCTTTAGAGAGTCTGATATGCCAATTACCACGGATAAAAGCCGCTTTATACCGCATATAATTAGACATTAGACAACCCATATAATTAGTTTATCACAATTTCCCAATCATCTGGTTTATGGAGAATATTAAAACCTACATTACCATATTTCGAACGGTTAATTATGAGCGTACATTTTTGATTTCCCAATTTTAAATCTGTGAGATAAATCTCATTAAGATAGTCTGGAAGTATAATTCGATCAAAAGTTATCGTTTTATTTATGGCATTTATATCGATCCGCAAACACGACTGTAGCAGCATAAATACAGCTCCCACCGCCCAAGCCTGTGGTGAGCAGGCAACGGGATAAGCTGTAGGCCCTATACCTTGTCTTTTATCAAAACCGCAATATAATTCCGGCACTCTTTGCAACTCTATAAATAACGAGGCATCAAATATCGATTCCATAATTCTTAAAACATGTTTTTGCAAGCCATACTTAGATAGTCCGTAAGCTATTAATGCATTGTCGTGGGGCCAAATCGAGCCGTTATGATAGGACATCGGATTATATCTTCCTGCTAATGATGATAGGGTTCTGACTCCCCACCCACTAAACATATCCGAATGGAGCAGCGTGTCTGCAAGTATAATGGCCTTATCTTTGTCAGCAATCCCTGTAAATAAACAGTGTCCAGCATTAGAAGATTTTACTCTGCAAGGTCTTTTTTGGCCATCGAGCGCCAAAACGAACGTGGATAGTTCCTCATCCCAAAAATGCGCATTAAAATTCTTCTTTAACACCGCAGCTTCATTGAACAGTTTCGATGACAAATGTTGCTCACCAAGTTCTAAGGCTAATTTCGCAGCATGCTTTTTTGCGCCGTATACATAGCTTTGGACCTCACATAATGCAATGGGCGGCTCCGCAAGTTGATTGTTTTCATGCATGATGGAATCAAAGGAATCTTTCCAGCCTTGATTCGTCAATCCATTTTTAGACTTATGTATATATTCTACAAAACCATCACCATCGATATCCCCATAGTTATCGATCCAATCGATCGCGGCAATAATATTTAACCAGATTTGTTTAATCAAGTTCAAATCAGCTGTACGATCGTAATACATTCCCGCCAACATGATGAATAGTGGCGTGGCATCGATTGTCCCGTAATATTGTTTAAAAGGAATTTCACCCGTATTCGCCATCTCTCCATTGCGTGCTTCGTGAAGTATTTTTCCGGGTTCGGCATCCTTTTCCGGAATTAGATCATTAGCCTGGTTTGCTGCTAAAAATAATAATACTCCTTTCGTAATTTCCGGATTGATCCATAAGGTTTCCATCGCCGCAATGATACCATCCCTGCCAAAGGGCGTATTATACCAAGGAACACCTGCATACGGATATTTTCCATGATCGGTCTGGGACAGGAGCGATATAAAATCCTTTTCCGACCGATATAGCCAGTGATTAAATTGAGCATTAGATGTTTTAATATCAGCAAACAGGGTTTTACTTTGATTCAATTCAAACTTGTTTAGTTCACTAGCCTCGGCATAAGAAATAGTTTCTTTTTTTTCTTTCCCCGTCAAAAAATGAATACAATACTGAATTGTTATTACTTTTTTCGGCGTTAAATTAATAAAAAAGACAGCCTGGTTTCTCTCCAATGTATATTCGACATCAGATTGGAAATAGACTTCAAAAGAACGTTCGACACCATCTAATCCCAAGTAAGTAGTTTCAAAATATTCATGGTGATAAACAGGATATACATTATTTGTCCCTACCTTTCTCTTCATTCCACGAATTTCAAAAATATCTCTAAAATCACCATCAAAATCTAGACTCAGATCAAACGAACAGCTTTTGGGTTCATATTGCAGCACCTTAATTTCCTCATAAAAAGCACCTTCCCTTACAAATTGATGTCTTTCAATATGGACTGAATTTTCCGGTATGTTACATTTTTTTAGTATCGGGTTTGTGAGGTCTGCTGAATAGATCGCGTTTCCCTCTTTAATGGAACCACTCAATAAAAGTGGTTTTTCTCCATTAACATGCAATATTAATGTATTAATAAAGCGAGTACCTTGATGGTATATTCCCTGAACCATTTTTCCATGAGGATGAATGTTTCCCGATCGGTCAAAAACTGCAAACGTATTCGAATAGTTTAAAACCATATTGACCTCATCTGAATTAACGGCATCAGATGAGATGTGATATTCTTCTTCTTGTGCAATTTCTTCTTTCATGCTGGTTTATTTAATATCGGTATACTACTTCGAGGGACGTTTTTGAACGTGTCATCAATTAGGGAATGATACACGTTAACATAGTTTTCAGCCATGTGGGCAGCCGTGAAACGTCTTTCAAAAACACGACGTATCCCTCCTCTTGATAAATATTTCAACCGACTTACGGCATCGATAGCTTCTGCCACCGAATTTACAACAAAACCTGTGACATTATTTTCCATGATTTCTGGTACAGACCCATTTTGAAATGCAATCACCGGTGTACCACATGCCATCGCTTCGATCATAACTAATCCAAAAGGTTCGGGCCAAGCAATAGGAAACAAAAGAGCTTTGGCTTTACCTAAAAACGTTGTCTTCTGTTGTTCATTTATCTCTCCAATATATTCTATTAAAGGGTGATCCAGCAAAAGTTTTATGTTCTTCTCATAATAGGCAAAGTCAGCCTTATCGATTTTTGCAGCAATTTTTAGCTTTGTATTCGTAGCTAATGCAATTTCGATAGCTCTTTCAACGCCTTTTTCCGGAGAAATTCGGCCTAGAAAGGCTAAATATTCACCCTCTCCGTCTCCTTGATGATGAAGATTTTCAGGAAGTCCGTGATAAACCGTTTTAATGAAGTTTCCTTGAGGAATCGGCAAACGTTGGTTCTGGGAAATTGATATTAAGTTTTGGTAAGGAAAGACATTATAAACATCCTGTAGTTCCGGAATATCCAATCGCCCATGAAGTGTTGTAACTGATGGAATTTTCAACGTATTACTAAACGGGAAATGGAGGTAATCGGTATGAAAATGTAAGATATCAAATTCATGGACACACGTATTCAACTTTTGCAGTTGAATAATATGATACGCTAATGGATCATTACAGTTTCGTTTTAACCGCAATCCTTCATCAACACAGGCGATCAGTTTGGCCGTTGTAATAGAATCGCCGGAAGCAAACAACGAAACATCGTGCCCCTGTTTAACTAATTCTTCCGTTAAATAATGTACAATCCTCTCGGTTCCTCCATATAATTTTGGAGGCAGTGACTCGTACAATGGTGCAATTTGCGCTATCCGTAGAGATCTTTGTTTTACCGTATCACTTCTATATCTATCCATCGCTATGGTCATCCTTATAAATAAATAACCTAGCAAAACGTAAATAGTTCAATGAAATTATGACATCGTGCGAAGCAATTAAACTTTTATAGATTCAAATCGCCTTGTTCGCCAGTTTCGATATTTTTTCCGGTAATAGCCCGTGCCGCCACCTTAAAAAAGGTGATCAATTTACTTGATTTCGTGTCCCAATAGTGAGCCTCATCCGGAACAACTTTTAGCACACGTATACGAGGATCCTCTTTTCCACGGTCGAACCAACCTTCTACCATCTTATTCCAATATTTTTCTATCCGAGCGCTATCTCGGCTAATTTCGGCCGTACCATTGATACTAAGAAAACTGTAATTGCGAACATCCGAATACAACAAACTAACATTAGTTGTCTCCTGTAAATGTTGATGTGTCTCACTTTCTGAAGAAAATAGAAACCATATATTCCCCTCCTCGTCGACTTCCTGCCGGCTCATCGGAATAGCATGAACATAATCGCTATCTTTTGGATATGTTCCTAACATACCGATATCGATCTGGTCAACAATTTTCTTTAACTTCTCTATCGCTTCTTGATTATAAAGATTTTCTGTACTCATATTGTGTTGTTTATATATAATATAACAACGAAGAGCCTCTTTTGTTAAGGTTTTTTTCACTTTATATTATCCGAGACCCATACGCCGGAACTAAAGCAAGCTTGCAATAAATAACCTCCGGTAGGTGCCTCCCAATCAAGCATTTCACCAATACAAAAAACATGAGGATACTTTAGTAGTTCCAAAGAATTAGATAGTTCGGCAAAAGAAACTCCACCTGCTGTAGAAATGACCTCATCAATAGGTCTAAAGGAAGTAATTTGTATCGGAAAGTCTTTAATTGCTAATGCTAATTTGCTAGGATTCGTATACGTTTCCTTATCCAAAAATTTCAGTAATTGTATGGCCGTTTGCGAAAGTTTTAATTTCTCTCTAAGAATAGAAGTTATATTTCCTTCGTTTTCCAATTCCCTTTCGACAGACGCCACCGTGTACGTAGGTTTTAAATCTAAAAACAGCTGGTTTGGAAAAGGCTGCTGACGGAGGAAACGGTTTAGATAATAGACCGGCGCACCTTCTATACCGTAGGATGTAAATACTATTTCTCCCCATTTTTTATGTTCTGCAAATTTTAACTGAATGTTCTTTAATACATGGCCGGCAAGCGTAGAAAATTCTTCTTTTGTATTCACACCCGAATTAGCCGATTCAAGTGTATTCACCTGAACACCTTTTGCCTTAAGCAGATCTACCCATTTTGCATCTGATCCTGTTATGGACCAGGATCCTCCTCCTAAACCTAAAATTAGCTTATGATAAGGGATTCGTATGCGTTCTTCGTGATAGACGAAGGTCACTTCTCCTTTATCAAAATCCACCATGCGATAGCCGTAGTGAATTTTTACACCGGCATCGGCTAATTTCGTGAGTATTGCTCGTAATACCTGTATGGGTTTTATTCCTTTGGCTGGAAATATCTTACCCGAGCTACCGATAAATGTCGGAACTCCCAGTTTACCGAGCCAATCAATGGTCGCTTTGTTATTGAAATGTTTCACGATACGTTGTATCTCGACCTTATCATAATTTTCGATAAACGTATCGATGTCTTCATTATGCGTCAGGTTAAACCCACCGTGGCCAGCCACTAAAAATTTACGTGCAGCAGCTTTATTCTGTTCGTAGATGTACACGTTGAAACCCTTTATCGCCAGCTGTTGCGCAGCTATTAATCCCGCAGGCCCCGCTCCAACGATAACGATAGGTGGTTTTGACATGCCACAAAAATAAGCAATTCTCTATAATCCTTCAGCCGGCAACCACTACTCCCTTTCCTGCAGTTTCCGTTTGCTGCTTTCGCTCAAGCCGACCGTTTGTTGTAAACCTTCTTGGAGACTCTTCCAAATAGTTTTAAAGTGAGAATATTCGGGTACGCGCTTATAATCTACTTCCCCAATGTGGTACACTTCATTTGCATCTGGATTACTATCATTGAGCAAAAGCTGGTTGATTAAAAACGTGAGAATACCGCGCTTTCCTCTTTTATTTGTTTCCTCATCGGGAGGGTATAAAAGATTCACTTTAAGTTGATCGTAATCAAAATAGAGCTTACCCCAATTCCGGTAATCATTGCCCTGCATGTCAAAGCGTATACGACGCACATTTCCTGAAGCAAACTCTAGGTTCAGTAACGGTGTAAGTATTCGGTTGAATGCTGATATTTGCATAGGTGTCAACGTGCCGCTATAGGAATGGCTACCGTTTTCTTGCACCATATCGAAGCCAAAGAGCGCGTGTAGTTTCCCAGAACCCATTAGGTTTGCCTGCAAATCAGCTCGCATAAATTTATCACTTTTAAGTTGAATGGTGTCATTGGTCACATTGGTGAGATTGCCATGTGCCTGCTCAAAAGTAATAACGCCTTCGCGAAGATATTTTCCGCTCATCTCATGATAGGAAATATCGACGTCCTTGACAAAAACGGTATCAAAACAGAAGAGTTGTTTAACAGCCATTATTTTTTGGTGCGGAGCCTCACCGATCTTATTTACATTATCTTTCTGAAAACGCTTATCTTTATGAAAAGAAGTCTTACCTCCATCTATATAGGCATATCCAGAAGAAATCCGCTGCCGATCAAACAGCTCTCGAAGACGCATCTTCTCCAACCTTAATGTATCAAAGTTCAGATAAATCAACGCCTTATTTTCCTTATCGCTGCGGAAGTAATCTATTTTGCGTATTCTAGGCGAAAGGGCAACGTCCGTCAACAACAACAAATCCTCCCGGCTATCTACCTTCAGCCGATCAAAACCTACCTTATAAGGACTGTTTGGAATCTCGTATTGAAACTTAGGAACATCTACTTGTAGCGCTTTAAAATAATAGATACGTGTAGAATCATGCGCGGCGTTTTCATCTACCAGAATATCATAAAATTGGAAATGTGTACTATCCATTTTTATCTCATTTGTGTTACCGCTTTCCGTTTTTGAATATTTGATGTTGAAATGATCTAGACTAATCTCCCCTATTTGCACTGACTTGACCCTATCTTTAATTCGATCATACAGCGAGCTTGCATTATCATTTTTGACCGTATCGTTATAAGCATGAAATTCATTCAGCACATGCAAATCAACGCCGTCTAGTATAATACGTTTGATAGATAATTTTTTACGTACCAACGCTGACCAAACACTTACGCCTGTCACTTCTAAAGATTTTAATTTGATATTAAAGCGGGTATCAGGCGCGGTCTTCCCAGCAACCTGCTTACGGTAAATTGCGGAATCAGAAATCAGTTCAGCATTTTTGACACGGACAGTTCCTGTAAGGATACGCAGGTCCATATCCTCATACTCCAACGTGTAGAGGCCGTTGCTCTTTTGCTGAACCACTTCTTCCAATTTCGCTTTGATTTTAGGCTTCCAATTACGCACATAATAGGCGCTTAATGTCAATACGATGAGCAAGACTAATAACAGGATGCCTCCTATCCATTTCCATTTGCGAGGTATCGAACGTACGTTTTTCATTATCCGGTCTTTCCTCATTTTGGATTACGTGTTTCTTTTTTCTGTTGGCTCCTGATCACGAGGAAAATTCCCAGCGCAATAAATAGAACTGCAAATATTATCGGTAATACCATAATCTTATCTATTTTTAAATGAACATATTGGGATAGTAAAATGTTTTATTGTTAACTTTAAAGACGATGAAACATTAAAATTGAGCCTATGAATACGAGAAGAGACTTCCTTCAAAAGATTACTTATTCGGTCATGGCACTGCCCTTCTTGCCTTCAACCTGGCAATTTGATTTGGCCTCTTCCGACAACAAGCCCTATGACGGTCCTGTCTTGCGTGTTGCTATTATGGGACTTGGTGGATATGGAACACGTGTTGCGGAGGCTATGCAGTCTTGTAAAAAGGCTAAATTAGCCGGTGTGATCAGTGGCACACCAGCAAAAATCAAAGATTGGCAGTCCAAATACCAAATTCCGAAAAAAAACTGTTACAACTATGAGAATTTTGACACATTAAAGGACAATCCTGATATTGATGCCGTATACGTGATCACACCAAATGCACTTCATCACGATCAGGTCATTCGGGCTGCAAAAGCCGGCAAGCATGTCATTTGTGAAAAGCCAATGGGACTGAATGCTAAAGAGGGGGAAGAAATGGTTCGTGCATGCGAAGAAGCTAACGTTAAGTTATTAGTGGGATATCGTATGCATTTTGAGCCAAACACGTTGGAAGTCGTCCGCATGCGCCAGCATGGTGATTTTGGGAAGATTCTCTTTTTTCAAGGGCAATGTGGTTTCCGGATAGGAGATCCTAATCAATGGAGGTTGGATAAGACCCTAGCCGGTGGCGGTGCGCTGATGGATATCGGTATTTATGCGATCAATGGTGCCCGCTATATGGTCGGCGAAGAACCCATATGGGTGACTGCACAAGAGACAAAGACCGATGCCGTTAAATTTAAGGAGGGTGTAGATGAGACCATTTTATTTCAGCTTGGTTTTCCGAGTGGCGCCGTAGCCTCCTGCCTATCCACCTACAACATGAATCACCTCGACCGCTTTTTTTTAAATGGTGAAAAAGGTTTTGCCGAGATGCAACCCTCAACAGGCTACGGACCTATAGTAGGTCGGACACATAAAGGTAAACTTACACAACCGCACATTACCCATCAAACCTTACAAATGGAAGAAATGGCCTCTATTATCCTGGAGGGAAAAGAGGCTATTATACCTGTTGATGGGAAAGAAGGCTTAAAAGATTTAAAAATAATAGACGCTATTTATCAATCCTGTAAAACAGGTGATAAACTTACTCTAAATCTCTAAGGAGATAACTGTCGCATTTCGATAATACACAAAAAAACAAATTAATGCACACTATGAATAACAAGAACATATCCTCAAACGACTCCTATCTTCCCGTGGCATGGGAATACCGGGAGGTTGCGGAGGAGGAAATTGAAAAAGCGCGTCGAGGCAAAATATTCTTTTTCAATCAAGATAACCAAGTCGATGAGGTACTGGGTAGCGTTATAGAGCTGGAAGAAAAGAAAGCCGAAGGTGTTTTTCTAGTAGTAGATACTGGAATTAAAATAAGGTTGGATCGGGTTATTACATTGTTTGGCAAAGTAGGTGCAGCTTACGATGAATATGATGCATATGGAAACTCCTGCATGGATTGTACCGGCGGCTAAACAAAAACAAACGCTCATCCACCCCGCGATTTCCGCGGGGCTTCTGAGCGATCACTCGATTACTAAACAACAAAATGAAACAAACTTATATCCGCTAGAAAAAGCGGATCGAGATATCGTTGACCAATTTCTTTATTTACAACATAGGGTAGCCCACTTGGCAACAAGCAAGCATATAAACATACAAACAAATTATCATTTTCCCAAAAAAAACGTATTTTTTTTAACACAAAACTTAAAAAAAAGACATATCGTTAATGAATAACAAATTAAACGGATCAATCGAGGTCTCTATAATAAGGAGGGTGATATAATATAATAAAATTTGTTTCATCCGAATTATTACGCTAATTTTAGCAAAAATGAATAATTAAGATATTGAAATTTATTGAATTTGGTTTCTCTCCCACCTTAGAGGAAGGACTTGATAGTATGGGGTTTGAAGAGGCTACCCCTATCCAAGAAAAAACAATTCCGGTTATTTTGAACGGAAAAGACATTATCGCTTGTGCACAAACAGGCACAGGAAAAACAGCTTCTTATCTCCTGCCGATATTGAACAAAATTGCCGAGAATCCTCAAGAAAGGATCAATAGCCTTATCCTGGTTCCTACCCGAGAACTTGCGGTACAAATCGACCAGCAAATTATGGGATTTGGGTATTTTACGGGGGCTACTTCTATATGCGTGTACGGTGGTGGAGACGGGGCAGGTTACGAACAACAAAGAAGAGCAATTCAAGAGGGCGTAAACATTATTGTTGCAACTCCCGGTCGACTTATCGCTCACATGGGATCCGGAAAAGTAGATTATAGCCATTTAGAGCATCTCGTGCTGGATGAAGCAGACCGCATGCTGGACATGGGATTTCATGACGATATTATGCGTATTATCAGCGCATTACCTAAAAAGAGGCAAAGCTTATTGTTTTCTGCTACAATGCCTCCTAAAATCCGAACGTTAGCGAAGAAAATACTCTATCAACCCCTAGAAATCAATGTAGCTATTTCCAAACCCTCTGAGGGCATTGACCAACAGGCCTATTTGGTCTACGATGAACATAAAATGGAGCTCATCAAACATATATTGGATAATCCAGTCTATGAAAGCACTATTATTTTTGCTTCAAAAAAAGATATCGTCAAAAGGCTTACGAAAGAATTGATCAAAAAAGGGATTGTTGCAGAAGGTTTTCATTCGGATTTAGAGCAGGTGCAACGGGAAGATATCATGCAACGCTTTAAGGCAAGGAGAATAAGGGTACTGGTAGGAACTGATGTTATTTCCCGTGGTATTGATATTGTTGGAATTAGCTTAGTTGTCAATTATGATGTACCTCCAGATCCGGAAGATTACGTACATCGAATTGGACGGACGGCGAGAGCCGCAACTACGGGTACTGCGATCACATTCATCAACGAAAAGGATCAGAACCGATTTTCCCGTATCGAGCGACTAATCGAAAGAGAGATACCCAAAACACCTTTGCCAGCTGGTTTTACAGAAGGGCCATTATATGCGCCCCGTACGGGTACAAAAAAGAAAAATACGAATCGAAAAAAACCTTTTCGAAATTTTAAACGTGCGAAAGGTAAAGAGAAAGAATAAATAAGGAGGAGCAACAGTACTCCTCCTTATTTATTATCTTCTGCGCTTAAAAAGCAAATAATCCATACTAAATTTACCTGGCCCTAATGCTAGGATGGAAAGGTATGCGAGAAAAAAAGCTGTACCTAGTTCATATTTTCCAAATAATTCCCAATTATGTACAGAGAAGATAACCAACATCGTTATTAATAACGGAATAGTAGCCAATCGGGTAAACAGTCCGAGAATTAATAATATCGAACAAAAAAACTCTGCAAATATGGCTAAACTCAACGATACGGTGCTACCTACCCCCAATAAGTCAAAGAATCCATCTTTACGTTCGTTAAACTCGACCAACTTTACATAACCATGATGCGGAATCATTAAAATACCAAAACCTATCCGCAAGATTAAAGCGGCTAAATTGCTGGATGTTGTTCCTTTCTGGACGGTTAGAAAAAATTTTTTCATATAAAATACGGTTGTGTATATAAACAAATATAAAAAAATAGAGACGCAAATCTCAAGGGTTCATCCAAGATAAATTTGCGTCTCTATGAAAAATAATCTCGCCGATTAACGTAAATGAGCACGCAGCATCCATGCTGTCTTTTCGTGTGCTTCCATGATTCCGACTAAGAAATCTTCTGTTCCGGCATCATTATGCTTTTCAGCAACTGTATCTAGCTGCTCGCGAATAGATACGATGATGGCTTCATAATCTGACAACAGCTCTTTGATAAAACCTTTGCTATCATTTTTTTGATAATGCATCTCTGTCAATTGTGTCAATTTTAAGAATTCTTTCATGGTGCCCACTGCGTAATGGCCAATCGAACGAACACGTTCTGCAATTTCATCAATGGTTTCTGCCAATTCACCATACAAACCTTCAAAAAACAGATGTTGTGCATGAAAATCAGGCCCTTCCACATTCCAATGTGCATTACGAACTTTCACATACAACACATGTTCATCGGCCAATAACTTATTCAGAATAACAGCAATAGCATGTGTATCTTTTTCTTTAATACCTATGCTGGATGAGCTCGCTAAAGCTTTTTCAAGTGCTGTTGTGTCTGTTTCTTCCATATTCGTTTTCATATTATAAAAATTTAAAGTAAAAATTATGTGTTATTGAGTTTAACACAATTTACGGTTTTTTGTTGGGTTTTTTCTATTTTTGTCGCACAAAGTTTATCATCCATATGGTTGTCGACAATCCCATCTTTTTTCATCACTTTCAATCGGATATTGCGGGGATACCGAAACCCAAAGTCTTCACTTTTCCTTTTTGTTATGAACCTGATGAACTGAGTAAAATAGCTGTTGTAGAATTACAGCAATATCTCGAGGAACAACGAGACTTTGTCCATAATTTTGGTTTACAAAATTTAGAAGGTTTCGCTCTCGGCAAGATGTTTGGGGTACTGGTCGTGGAAAGAGAAAATGGCCAATTAGGCTATCTGGCAGCCTGTTCAGGAAAGCTGGCCGGCACCAACCAACACACCTATTTTGTTCCTCCCATTTTTGATATGCTAACGAAAGAGAGTTTTTTCCTCCAAGAGGAAGAGCAAATCAACGCATTGAACCGACAAATTGAAGACCTGGAAAAAGCACTAGATCTTCCCGAACTCATCCAGCAGCTTAAGGAAATACAACAACAGGCCGACGATGCGTTAAAGATTTATCGTCTCTATATGAAAACCGAAAAAGCAAAACGGAAAAAGATAAGAGCTGAGCACAGAGACATCTTGTCCGAAACGGATTATCAGCTATTGGAAACAGATCTTATCAAACAAAGTTATCGTGACCAACATGAATATGCTGTTCTTAAAGGTAAATGGAAAACACAGCTCCAATCTATCGAAGAACTGATTCACAATAGACAGCAGGAAATAGAAGATTTAAAGAACACACGAAAGCTAAAGTCCGCAGTACTCCAACAACGCTTATTTGAGCAATATCAATTTTTAAATGCGCGAGGAGAGACGAAAAGTTTATTAGCTATCTTTGCAGAAAGCAAGCAACCTATCCCCCCCGCTGGTGCCGGTGAATGTGCAGCCCCGAAATTGCTCCAATATGCCTATCAGCACAAACTGAAGCCTATCTGCATGGCCGAATTCTGGTGGGGAGTTTCTCCAACTTCTGAGGTCAGGAAGCATAAAAATTTCTATCCTGCCTGCAAAAGTAAGTGTGAACCTATTTTATCACATATGTTGAAGGGGCTCGATGTCACTCCAGATCCTATGCGCATAAATCCAGCACAGGGGCGGACATTTGATATTATTTATGAAGATGATGATATTATTGTCATTAATAAACCCGCAGAGTTTCTTTCAGTGCCGGGCATCCATGTAACTGATTCGGTCTATACTAGGATATTGGGACAATATCCCGAGATTTCCGGCCCTGTAATCATTCACCGATTAGACATGTCAACTTCCGGCATTTTGATATTAGCAAAGCATAAAGCAGCTCATCAGTTTATTCAAAAACAATTTATCCAACATACCGTTTTAAAACGCTACACCGCGATATTGGATGGAATATTAACACCACAAACTGGAATTATAGATTTGCCCCTTCGCGTCGATTTAGATGATCGCCCGCGACAAGTGGTATGTTATCAATATGGTAAACCTGCAAAAACGAAGTTTGATGTACTTGGATATGAAGATGGATATACGCGTATACATCTTTTTCCGTTGACCGGACGAACACATCAGCTTCGTGTGCATGCAGCTCATCACCAAGGATTTCATATTCCCATACTGGGTGACGATTTATATGGTCGACGGGCGGATAGACTACACCTCCACGCTGGGTATATTCAATTCATCCATCCCAGAACGGAAAAACATATAGCCTTTACGGCAGAAGACCCTTTTTGATAACAACAGTAAGTAACATACTCCCCATTTTATCAAGAAAACGTCACATTCTATCTACAGTTAATTTCTCCCTTCAAAATCAGTTAAAGTATTATTACTTTTGTCCGACCTCATAAACTGACTAAGTTGGTTTAAAAGTCAGATGGGTTTATAAAGAGAGACATTATGTCAAGTTATCGCACAACATCAACTAATAACGGGCTGCTAGCATACGGATTAAAGTTTGGAATATTTAGCTTACTTTTCTTGTTTTCAGTGTTATCATTCGCACAGTCCCTTCATTTAAAAGGGAAAGTAATGGATGTCACCAATAAAGCACCGATTGGCTATGCCACTGTCGCGGCTATAGGATCCACTAACGCATCATCTACTGATGACGACGGAAATTTTATATTAAAAGTCGATCCGGTTTTTTCTAAAGTCCGTATATCCTTTGTGGGGTACGAGTCCCAAGATGTGAGCATAAATAATGAAACCTATCAAGAATTAACCGTTTATTTAGTCCCGGAAGAACATACCATTGAAACAATAGAAATTACTGCTCCGAGACGTGCAAGATATTCGAACAAGAACAACCCTGCGGTCGAACTTATCCGTCAGGTTATCGCACATAAAGATGAAAACCGAATGGCATCCTATGAATATGCCGAATATCGCCAGTATGAGAAAGTTTCTTTAGGATTGAGCAATTTATCGGAGAAATTTAAAAACAGAAAAGTATTCAAAAACTACCAATTCTTGTTTGAAAAAGAGGACGTAGAAACGGGAGGTCGTACCAGAGGTTATACGCTTCCTGCTTATATAGAGGAACGATTATCGCAAATATATACACGTAAAAAGCCAAACACGACAAAACAGCTTATTCTAGCAGAACAGCGGGCGCAATTCGATCCAAAATTTGTAGATAACGACGGCTTAAGCACATACTTTAATAAATTATACCAAGATATTGACATCTATGAGAGTAATATCGAATTGGTGACGAATCAGTTTTTAAGTCCAATTGCCGGTTCATCGCCTACGTTTTATAGGTTCTACATTACAGATACGGTTAAAACAGAAACCCCATATTTGGTAGAATTGAGTTTCTTCCCGCGTAATAAAGCCGATCTTCTTTTTCAAGGAAAATTATATATCACCTTAGACGGGAAATATGCGGTCAAGCGTGCTGATCTCAGTGTAGCCGATGATATTAATCTAAATTTTGTTCGCGATCTCGATGTAAAGCTAGATTTTGAGCAGGATAGCAATAACCGCTACTACCTAAAAACAAGTTCATTAGGCTTGGATTTTTCTTTAACGGATAAAGGTACAGGCATTAAGGGGAACCGTACCGTAACTTTTGATGGCTTCAAAACAGACATCGTCCAGCCGGATAGTATTTATGCAGGTCCATCTGTTGTAAAAATTGTCCAAGAGAATGATACTGCATTGGATGAAACCTATTGGGCAACCCATCGTCCCATTGCGCTGAAACCCAATGAACAAAACATATATCGTAATATTGATACGCTACAGCTTATCCCCTCTTTTCAGCGGTTTATGGATATCAGCGCCCTGGTTCTTTCTGGTTACAAACAAGCCGGCCCCGTGGAGATTGGCCCTGTCAATACTTTTTATAGCTTTAACCCCGTAGAGGGCTTTAGGCTACGTATAGGTGGACGCACTACAGATAGATTAAGCAAACGATTTTACGCAGAAGCTTATACCGCTTATGGATTTAAAGACGAAAAATGGAAATATTTCTTGAGTGGAACGTATGCGCTCAATAATAAGTCGGTATACACCTTTCCGCAGCATTACTTACGGGCATCCATTATGCGAGACACCAAAATTCCGGGCCAAAATTTAGAGTTTGTTCAGGAGGATAATTTTTTGCTATCGTTTAAACGAGGGGAAAACGAACGTTATCTCTACAATGATATTTACCGGTTGGAGTACAAACGTGAATTTGAAAACAATTTCTCCTACCTCATTGGTTTATCGAAATGGAGACAACAGCCTGCCGGTATATTGACATATCAGATGTTGGACGATCAAGGCAACAATAGACTATTTAATGAATTAAACACAACCGAACTCTCGGTAAGTCTGCGGTATGCACCTCATGAAGAATTCTATCAAGGTAAACTTTACCGAACACCGATATACAATAAATATCCTATCTTCTATCTTAATTATGTTGCCGGCCTTAAAAATGTGTTAAGCGGAGAGTATGATTATCACAATTTTACGTTGGGTGCAGATAAGCGATTTTATTTTTCACAGTTAGGTTATGCTGATGTAAATATAGAAGGAAATTATATTTTGGGAGACCATATTCCTTTCCCATTTTTAAATATCCATCGCGCAAACCAAACGTATGCTTATCAGCTACGATCTTATAATCTCATGAACTTTCTGGAATTTGTGAGCGATCACTCCGTATCTGCAAACGTACAATATTATATGAATGGATTTTTGCTGAATAAGATACCGTTGATAAAAAAACTCAAATGGCGTGAAGTATTCAGTGCTAAAGTTATTTATGGAGGTCTGCGCGACGAAAACAATCCGGCTTATACCAACGACGTATTCCAATTTCAAAGGAATGATGACAATGAGCCAATCACCTATGGATTTAGTGACAAGCCTTATGTAGAAGCTAGTGTAGGCTTAACGAATATCTTTAAATTTATCCGGGTGGATTACGTTAAACGACTGAACTATCTTGATCAACCGGACGTACCCAAACACGGGATTCGGGTCAGAGTGAAGTTTGATTTTTAAATGGTATGTGTTTTGTTTTAAAAAAACTCTATTTTTAAAACAAAAAGCTGCTATGTACCCAGATAAACTTCATTTAGTTTACCAATATCCGTCCATGTCCTATACGGATATTGAACGCATTATAGAACAACATGAAAAAGTCTCTTTCAAGAAAGGCGATCTTCTATTGCACGAAGGGCAGATCAGTGATTGCTACTATATACTTGAGGAAGGTATCGTTCGTGCTTTCGTCCATGATTACGAAGGTAATGATATCAGTACTAACTTTTTCTGCCCCGATGACGTTGTTATCGAAGTAGCATCTATGTTTCATCATATTCCTACACAAGAGAATATTGTATGCATAACGGATTGTACATTGTGGAAAATAAAACTCGAGCAATTTCAGGGATTGTTTGAGACCATTCCGGCGCTAGCAGAATGGGGTCGTGCTTGGATGGCTTATCAACTACTTATCACTAAAAAAAGAGCCATAGATATTATTAGTCTGTCAGCAATAGACCGTTATAAACAACTGCTCGCAGAGAAACCGCTTATCTTTCGGCAAGCACCCTTAAAACATATTGCCACTTTTTTAGGTATTACCGATACATCCCTTAGTCGCATTCGCAAGGAACTGGTGGGAAAAAGAACTATATAGAAGGAACTTATGGCAGCAATAACGAATATTGATCAATATATTGCCCAATTTGAAGGCAAAGAACAGGCTATATTACAGAAAGTGCGGACCACGATTGCCCGTACAGCACCCGAAGCCACCGAAACGATTAGTTATCAAATGCCCACTTTTCGCTATAAGGGCAATTTGATCCATTTTGCCTTATATAAACACCATCTTGGTCTCTACCCAGGTCCGGAAGCTATTCATCATTTTAAGGAAGATCTGACCGCATATAAGACCTCCAAAGGAGCGATCCAAATTCCTTTGGATCAAAAAGTGCCACATACGCTCATCGAGAAACTCGTCCGGTTCAATATAGAACAGTTACAGGATAAGTCTGCACCGGACTGGAAACGCTATCATGCCCAATGGGAAGATGCCATAGAAAAAGTCCAGCAAGTCTTACACGAATTACCGCTTGAACGGGAGTTTAAGTGGGGTAGCGATGTATATACGTATCAAGGTAAAAATGTGGTTTCTTATGGCGGGTTTAAAAACCATTTCGCGATATGGTTTTATAACGGCGTATTTCTGGAGGACAAAGACAATGTACTCATTGCGGCGTCGGAAGGCAAAACCAAGGCATTAAGACAGTGGCGATTTCCGTCAGCAGATGAAATCAATCCTGTTAAAATAAAAAGCTATCTGCAAGAAGCCATTCAAACGGTAATCGATGGCAAAGAATTAAAACCAGAAAAAAGTGTACAAAAACAGCCATCAGGACTACTTAAAGAAATATTAGCTAACAATACCTCCCTTCAACATGCTTTCAACAAATTATCTCCCGGTAAACAAAAAGAATATATAGAATATATAGCGAGTGCCAAACAGGAAAAAACCAAGATAACACGTATCGAAAAAATAACGCCACTTATCCAGGAAGGAAAGGGATTACATGATAAGTATAAGCGGCAGTGATTATTAACATCTATTTATCGAAATAGCTTCACGATTTTCAGGGGAAAAAGTAAGGGCCGAACTATGAAATTCGGCCCTACATCTACCTATGAAAAACATGCCCTTTGGGAGGGCTAGTACAAAAGTAAATTTTAAATTAACAATACCGCAGCATTTTAATGAGTTTATTAGCAAATGTCGAAGTATGACTACATGCAGAATAGTATAAAGGCTATTCCTTATGATATGCTTATTTTTATAAACACATCAAATCTTATTCACATTTCATCCATTTTTCACAAAATTTTATTTAATTCGTAAACTTCAAAAGATATGTAATGAGCTTATATAAGTTAGAAGAATATATAGAGACCGGGAACCACCATGATTTGGAGATATTGTTGAGAGCACAACCGGAATTATTGAGAGAGCAGACAAGCCATGATATATCTCCTTTATTACTCGCCTGCTATTACCATAAAGACCAAGTTATCAAAACGATGTTAAATCATTTAACGGCTATTACGATCCATGAATCTTGCGCCATTGGTCTAGCCCAACAGATCGAGAATATGCTTAAACAAAAACCAGAAGTGCTCGATGAGATTTCCACACATGGCTTTACACCGTTAGGTATTGCGACACATTTCGGACAGGAAAAAGTGGTTCAAACACTCTTAGCAAAAGGTGCAGATCCAAATATATGTTCACAAAATGGTTACTATGTATACCCATTGCATACGGCACTTACCGGAGGATATGACCAAATCAGTAAAATGTTAATTGAAGGTGGTGCAAACGTAAACGTAGCTCAACATGCCCGTATCACCCCTTTACACATTGCCGCACAACAAGGCAATATCGACCTGATTATTGTTTTACTGGAAAACGGAGCAGATGTTTCCGTAAAAACAGAAATGGGCATGACTGCTGCTGATCTGGCGCTTGAAAAAGGACATAAAGAACTTGCCGAAATATTGCGGGTAGCTTAACTCTTGAGCAAAGAGAGCCCGATATTACATTGCAAGCATTTCTTTTGATCACAATAATTTTGTTTTAACTGCAGCAATCCTTGCGAATCCGCGGCAGATATTGCGGATAACGTCAATTCACTGAATTTCCGTGTAATTTTATTTTGCTCTGCATTCAGTTTCTCCAACCATGCTAATGCTCTTGTTTGCAATTCGTCTATGCCCATATACTTACCATACGAAAACAGGACTGGTATCACCGCATTTATGGCAATATGTTCTATAAAACGCTGTGACAGATCGGTGGTATGTATAGATGTTGTTTTCCCCAATACAAAGTGCGTCTTCCAAAAAGACGACAATGATACATTTGTCAATATCTGATTTAAATCCGTCATGTTTTTACAGTTTATAAGCGTCTCAAAAAGAAAAGGAGTCCGACCATACAAAGCCAGTAATTGTGCCAAACGAAACGTAGGAAAATTATATGGACGCATACGCATAAACTTCCATTCAAACACTTTCAACTCTTTTAGACTGTGGATAGTTTTCAAATAACGATACTCCTCCGCCAGCTTCTTCGTGTAACCCTCGTTCGGTATATCAGCAAGAAAACCAGCCTGACCAAATATCATTGCTTCCATTTTGAAAATATCATTCCGATATTTTCTTATCAGGGATAAGTCGGCCAATTTTCCTAATTGTAAAAATGGATGGGCGTTAACTTTCATTCCAAAGCTACGACAAAGCTGCAAAAACAACACTTTTTCCCAATCATCCAATGTTTCGTCCAAAAGATCTTGTATCTGTCTGTATCGCTGTTCTAACCGTATTGCAGCCATGCGCTGCATAGCTTGCGTTTTATGTAAGATATCTACCTCATGCAGGTGTTTTTCGCAAGGAATCCAGTGTAGATTCTGCATAATGCCTCTGTAACGCTCCAACAAACCAATATTTATGAGAGGAGCAAGTTCGAAACAGGGAATGACCGTGCCATCTTCCCGAAATGCGGGAACGGCGTTTTGGTAAACAACATGAAGTATAACACTATTGTAAACCGCATCAAGATGGTGTTGGTGTTTAAACCAATCGGCACCATCCACATGGATTTCTACATGCCCTCTCCATTCTCGACCATCAATTGATATTTGACTGAATAAAAAATCGGGACCGGCGTCGTCGTTACATTGTCCAACCTGAATAATCTTGATTTGTTCATCATCTGTGCTATAAAGTTCTAATTGGTTAAAAAGCCTAAATTGCCAGACGAAGTGTAATAATTCTTCTGCAATCATGTGTTAAAGATACGAAATGATCCTATAAGTTCCATTTTAAATCTCAAAAAATACAACCATTATTTTGGGGTATATTTTTCTTTTTATTATCTTTAAAGTAGATTATAAACTTCAACAGCTATGCACACGAAAACGGAATACCTTATTTGGGATAAAATTGTCAATAGTGCTAAGACGAGAATAGATTTAAGTAGTTACGGCGAAAAAGCGACCAAAATCAGCCCTGAAATTTTGGACAAGTTGGTATTACATATCATTGCGGCTTTTGCATCAGGAGAAGATCACTGCGCTATTTCGACCAATCTGCACAACGAATTACATCATATTGGGATCGATGTGAATGAAGACGTAATCGATAAAATAGTTTCGGATAAACACGTTGTATTTAGTGCAGAGATATATGCTGCATATCTCACCTTTTCCATGTTGGAAGACGGCCATACTGAGCAGGAAGTATTAGGTTATGTAACGGATCTTTTGGATACACCAAAGGTCCACTAAGTATTCCTCCCGTTAAGATAAATGTTTAAGTCGTCATTACCCACCTTTTGCACAGTAGCTGCTGATTTTTTTAACAGAGGCGCAGGTTTACCCCGTCCCCAACGTTGCCGAGAAACAAAAACACGGGCTTCGTCCCATATCCCTGCGTCAATAAACGACTGTAATGTTTTCGCCCCACCTTCTACTATTAAGGATTGCACATCCATCAGATAGAGCTGATATAACATCTGCTGCGGCAGATAGAGATCAAAATGTTCTAATGCGATTATTTTTTTGTTTTTCTGCCAATCTGTTTGGTTTGCATTGAAGACAATAGTATCAGCCTCTTCATCGAAAATAGCAGCATCTGCGGGTACTTTTAAGGATTTGTCGATCAATATACGTTTGGGATTTTTCCCATTCCACAAACGCGTCGTCAATCCCGGATTATCGATCAAGGCAGTCGATGTACCTATCAATATCGCATCCTCCTCCCCTCTCCACTTATGCACAAGTTGTTTACTGGCATTATTACTTATCCACTGCTGTGCCGCATCCTCTGGCGAAAAAAAACCATCGTCGGTCTGTGCCCATTTTAAAATAACATAGGGACGTTGTTGTTGAATACGGGTAAAGAATCGTCTGTTCATAAACGTACAAGCATCTGTTAGCACGCCTACCGTAGTATCGATACCTGCGCTTTGTAATTTTTTAACCCCTTGCCCATTAACTTTTGCAAAGGGATCCAGACAACCAATAACCACCCGTTCGAATTGCAATTCGACCAACTTGTCGGCACAGGGTGGGGTCTTTCCGAAGTGCGAACAGGGCTCTAAGCTGACATACATCGTGGATGTACGAAAACGGATTTGGGCTTCTGCTTCACCTAACTTCTGATAGGCGTCCTGTATGGCGTTCACTTCAGCATGAGGTCCGCCATAGGGCGATGTATAACCTTCACCAATGATGCGTCCCTCGTGCAAAATGACAGCGCCAACCATGGGATTTGGGCTCACCGAACCTGCTCCCAGAATCGCCAAATCCAGGCAACGTTGCATATATCTCTCGTCTTGTACCATATTATTACAAACTTAGCATTTACCAAAGAATATCAAAAGTGTAATCAGCTTTTGTAAGTTTGTAGTTTATTACCACTTTAAAAGACAATTTATTAAGATGAAAAATTTCAAAGATATAGCGGAAATTTATCGAGAAGCGTTATTACCACTATATTCTCCAGCCGAAATTAAACAACTGTTTTTGATGACCTACGCTTTTGTAATGAAAAAAAACAGTATGCACTATATGTTAAACAGTACAAGCGAAGTTAAGGAAACGGTATTGCCACAATTTTTAAATATACTCGAGGAACTGCAAACGGGGCGCCCGATACAACATATCCTGGGAAAAGCAGATTTCTATGGCCTTTGTCTTTCCGTAAACGAACACACACTAATTCCGCGTCCGGAAACCGAAGAGTTAGTGGAATGGATTGTTAGGGAACATCAAAATAACGAACAGATGTCCATACTCGATATCGGTACGGGGTCGGGCTGCATTGCGCTAGCACTTAAAAAGCAGTTACCTCATGCACAGGTTGATGCTATTGATCTGCAAAGTCCGGCTATAACGGTTGCTCGTACAAATGCCACAAATCTAAATCTTTCTGTAAACTTTATCGAAGCGGATATTTTGGAATGGGATAGCTTTCTACAAGAAAACCAGCAATATGATATTATCGTCAGTAATCCTCCCTATATTACGCCAAGTGAACAAAAAGACATGCACCAGAATGTTTTACTTTACGAGCCGCATAGTGCGCTTTTTGTGGAAGAGCAGGCTCCTCTTCTTTTTTATGATGTCATCGCTGAAATGGGGAAGAAACATTTATCACCTGGCGGTAGTCTTTATTTTGAAATCAACCAATATTTGGGTCGAGAGACATATGATCTTCTATTAAAGAAAGGGTATGAGCAAGTCACATTACGTCAGGATTTAAACCAAGTAGATCGAATGATAAAAGCGAGTTTCAAAAAATTATTTTCATGAAAAACAGTCCGTTAAAGGCTTGCACAAAAAATAAACAAGTAGTCATTTGGCAAAAGTGAACATTTTTTCTACCTTTGCAACACTTCAAACACAAATGAAGTAAGATTCCGTAGCTCAGCTGGTAGAGCAATACACTTTTAATGTATGGGTCCTGGGTTCGAATCCCAGCGGGATCACAGAAGGCGCAAAAAATTGCGCCTTTTCTGTTTTAAACGACCGAAAAACAGCGTTCAGAAGCAAATTTCCAAATCATTTTTTATCACTTCAGACCATATTGACTGGTGCCCTAACTGGTGCCCAATCGTTATGTGTAAATTAGGGCACCAGTTTTTGTTGAACAACTGTGTGATAGGAATTTAAAGAGCATTTTTTGTTCATTTAAAAGTGTGGAAAGATGAAAAGTAATCAGAAACTGACGTTGTTGTTCTGGCATCGTAAATCCAAAGCGGACAACAACGGTAATGCGCCTATAATTTGCAGGATAAGCATCGATGGCGAAGAAGAAGAACTGTCCATTGGCAGAAAGGTGCATCTCAACAATTGGGATGCGGAAAACAAAATAGCCACTGGCGGCGGTACAGAGGAAAAGAAGACAAACCTGAAGATAGCACAGGTTACCGGCGATCTGGAAAGACATTTCACAGTCCTGCAACTGGATAATGAATACATCAGCCCTCTCATGCTCAAAAATGTTTACAAGGGTCTACCTGCCGAACATCAAAAGGGCAAGCCCAAACCGCAGGCCCAAAAGTCCGTTACCTTGCTGGAGGTAGCCGATACGCACATCCACGAGTTTGCTAAGATGGTGGACAAAGGGATACGGTCAAAGGAAACACTGAAACAGTGGAAAGCAACCCGCAAAAAAATCATAGAGTTTTTAAAATTTGAGTACGAAGCGGCAGACATGGATATCTCCGAAATCACATACTCATTTGCCGATGAACACGGCAACGATAATATGAAGCAGGTCATCGAAGCCAATTACAGACAGGTCAAAGCGGACGTTGTTCATATTGTAGAAAGCGAAATGGAACGTATCAAGAATGACCCGAATTTACAACATTTGGTGCAACAGGAATAAACTTAAAAATAGAAATCTAAAATTTCTTTTTCCCTCTGAATTGTTATAGTAATATTATGATATGTAAAATAGAGCAATGGGACTTACTAAATCAGATATATTTTCAAACGAACAAAATAGATTAGCTTCGTTAATTAAAGTTTTTGGACATCATGCAAGAGTAACGATACTTCAACATATAATCAATCAGAAAGCTTGTATTTGTAGTAATTTAGTAGATGAATTAGGCTTAGCACAGGCAACTATTTCGCAGCACTTAAAAGAATTGAAAAATATAGGTGTCATACAAGGTCCTATTGAAGGAAAATCAGTTCGTTACTGCTTAGATAAAAAGATTTGGAAAACAATAAAGAAAGAATTTGATACTTTTTCAATTAAGATGTAAAAGGAAATCAATGCGATTTAAGGCATTTTTTTTATCACTTTCAATATCGTTATATTGCTATATGTAGCTTAATGAAAGACCAGTTTTACAATCAAATTATAGAGAAATAACAGAACACCAACATAATAAAACGATATGTGATGAAACTATCAAAAATCAAATAAATCTTAACTAACTTTGTTAAAGACCCATCTAATAACAATAAATAATTAATCGATATAAAATGTCTGATATATTTAAAAAACATATAGAAAAATTTCTGAAAATTTCTGATGAAGAATTTAATGAAATCCTGAAGTTCTTTACCATAAGCCAAATAGCCAAAAAAGAAAACCTATTAGAGGAAGGACAGATTTGCAAACATCATTATTTTGTTTTGAAAGGCTTATTGCGAAAATTTTATATCAACGAAAAAGGTGTTGAACAAACCACCGAATTTGCCATAGAAACTTGGTGGATGACCGATAACTTCGCCTACGAACACCAAGTCCCTACGGAATTTTATATTCAGGCTGTAGAAAAATCTATAGTACTTTATATCACTCAAGAGAAGCAGGAAAAGTTATTAGAGAAATTTCCGGTAATGGAACGTTATTTCCGTTTTGTATACCAACGTGCCTATGCAGCGGCACAAAAGCGTTTCAAATTTCTTTTTTCATTTTCGAAAGAAGAATTTTATTTGCAGGCAGTTAAAAATCACCCAGAATTTATCCAGCGTGTCCCCCAATATTTAATCGCTTCATATTTGGGATTCACCCCTGAATATTTAAGCGAAATCCGCAAAAGGCTTCTTTCTTAAACCAGTTTAAGTTTTTTTGCCTCCGTATTTTTCAATTTTGTGTTGTCAAACTTTTAAACAATAATACAATGCAAAAAAGATTTAACATCAAAACAGTAGCTCCCAATGCTCTAAAGGCAATGATTGGTTTAGAAACCTATTTAGCACAGTGTTCTATATCTAAAACAACCAAAGAATTAATAAAAATTCGGGCTTCGCAAATAAACGGATGTGCATTTTGTGTCAATATTCACACTCAAGACGCAGTTAAAAATGGAGAAACCAATCAGCGTATATTTTTACTGAGTGTGTGGAAAGAAACTGAAAATATTTTTACAGACGAGGAAAAAGTAGTGCTGGCTATAACGGAAGAGATAACTTTAATCCATCAAAATGGGTTGTCGGATGAAACCTATGCAAACGCCTTACAATTTTTTAGCGAAACCCAAATTGCAGATATAATAACGGCAATCATTACAATCAATCTCTGGAATAGGGTTATACTTAGCACCCACCTAATGATAGGCGAAACTCTTGCATAAAAGTATTACAAATAAAAATCACAGGTTTAAGAGCCTGTGATTTCCCATTTGGTAAGAGCCTACATTAATACTTCTGTGGTATTGGCGTGTTCAGTATTTTCATATAAAGAATTTTTCTATTAACAGCCTGCATCCCGGTATCCTATAATGAAGAATTTAGACAGCTATGACGTAGTTATTTCAAATTAAACAAATTTGTTGATTACACAAAAAAATGCTAACAGTGCCTAAATAAAACAAATTTAGGCACTGTTAGCATTAAGACTAACCCCAAATATTAGAAATCTCAAATGAAGCGGATGGACAATTTCTATAATGAAACATACCTTAAACTTGAAACTGCAATCCAAGAACTGGAGATTGAAACTGACTGCTCCGTACAACGGATAGAGGCTGTTATACACCTCATTGTTGAAAACCTGTCCGAATTAAAGGAACGTGTTCTAAAAAGAGGGTTTAAGAATACTGACGAAGAAATCCGTTTTTTCAAATATCAGAAACCTGCCATTGTAGCAAAACTCATTTACTACAATGCCATTTACAAAATCGAAACGAAGAAACCCTACGGAGCAAAGCCCATAAGGAAGTACCTCAACAAAGAACTGAAAAAGCTAAAAAGGTTCTTTGACAACAACCTCGATTTTTATAAGTATTATCGTAGCAATAATTCGTTCCTTGACGAAAGTTTTTTTGTTCGTGGCAACCACGATATAAAGCTATGGTTGGACACCTATTATTTCCAGTCTGACCAGTCCTTTTCCACGTCACATGATTACAAGGTCGCCAAGATAATAGCCAACGATTTGATACAGGTTTACATCGAAGACCAGTTGTATAACAAATTCCAAAAAGACAAATCGAAAGCACCGAAAAATCTGAAATGGACAGGTAGCAAAGTGGCATTGATAGAATTGATTTATGCCCTGCATTATCAAAATGTGTTTGACAACGGGAACAACGATATAAGGGAAGTAGCCCAATATTTTGAAAGTGCCTTTGGCATTGATTTGGGCAATTTCTACCAGACCTATTTGGAATTGAGAAACCGGAAGATGAACCGTACTAAATTCCTTGATACACTTCGGGAGGAACTAATACGGAGAATGGATGAGCGGGATGAAAAGTAAATAACTTCATTGCCGAAACCAAAGCCTACAAAAAGATACCAAAGATATTATCCTTTACCGATGAACACGGCAACGACAATATGAAGCAGGTCATTGAAGCCAATTACAGGCAGGTTAAAACGGACGTTATGCAGATTGTCGAAAGCGAAATGGAGCGGATTAAGAACGACCCCGATTTACAGCATTTGATACAGCAGGAGTAAGGGTATAAGAATAAGTGACTAAACGATAGTTACCTAGGAAACACAGAAATAATATTGCATTTTGTCATTTGGCAAATCGTCATACCAAACCATTTAATAATTTTGTACTATGGAAGAATTTATAAATTACCTGTTGCAGTTCGGTAATTTGAACAAACAGCAGATAGACTTGATTACAAGCAAGGCGACAGAAATAGAACTCAAAAAAGACGAATATTATTGGGAAGCGGGAAAAACAGTTAGACAGGTTGGGTTTCTTACGGACGGTGTTATTCGTGTTTTTTATTACAACAACAAAGGTGAAGAAATTACACGCTATTTTATTGAGGAAAACCATTTGATTTTATCGGGAAACACAGTTGATGAAGTTTTTACGCCTTCCGAATATCTGTCTGCCATTACCGATTGCAAATTGGTTGTTTTTTCAAAACAAAATTGGAAAGACCTTTCCGCAACGATTATTGGTTGGGATAGCATTATTCAAAAAATAATCACTAAACATCACGGCGAAAAAATTGCAAGAAGAAGCGAATTGGTTTCGCAGGACGGAACAGAACGCTACCTTGACTTTATCGAGAAGTTTCCAACATTGGTAAATCGTGTGCCTTTGTCATACATCGCTTCCTATTTGGGCATTACGCAATCATCTTTAAGCAGAATAAGAAAGAATATCCGCTAAAATCACTTTTTGCCAAATGGCAAATGGTTTCATTTTTTATTGAGCCAATTTTGTACTAACAAATTTTAAAATCAAAAAAGATGAACAAAAGAAAATTAGGAAACAGCGGATTGGAAGTATCTGTATTGGGTTTTGGGTGTATGGGATTAAGTTTTCCGAATGCACCTACAAAGGAAGACAGCATAAAGTTAATACGTTCGGCAGTTGAACACGGAGTCACTTTCTTTGACACGGCGCAAGGTTATGGAGAAAACGAACTCTTGGTAGGCGAAGCACTTGAACCATTGCGTAATGAAGTTGTGATTGCTACAAAATTCGGTTTCAAAGACGGGGATGGGAGATTGGGATTAGACAGTAGTCCCGAAAACATAAAAGCCGTTGCCGAAGCGTCTTTGAAAAGGTTGCGGACAGACGTAATTGATTTGTTTTATCAGCACAGGTTCGACCCGAATGTTCCTATTGAAGACGTTGCAGGTGCTGTAAAAGACCTGATAAAAGAGGGAAAAGTAAAACATTTTGGTTTGTGTGAAGTAAATGCAGAAACCATTCGCAAAGCAAACGCCGTTTTGCCTGTAACCGCTTTGCAAAGCGAATACTCAATGTTTTATCGTGAGCCCGAAGATAAAATTATTCCGACATTGGAAGAATTAGGTATTGGTTTTGTGCCTTTTAGTCCATTGGGCAAAGGATTTTTGACAGGAACAATAAACGCAGATGTGGAATTGGATAAAACCGATGCAAGAAATATGTCGCCACGTTTCAGCAAAGAAAATAGGGAAGCCAACCAAGCATTAGTTGATTTGGTTGTTTCCATTGCGAAAGACAAAAACGCTACACCTGCACAAATTGCATTAGGTTGGTTATTGGCTCAAAAACTTTTCATCGTTCCAATTCCGGGAACATCAAAATTACACCGCTTACAAGAAAACATTGGTGCGACAAATGTTTCATTAACCAATGACGAGTTGAGCAAAATAAATGCAGCATTGGCGACAATTAAAATTGTAGGCGAACGCTACCCTGCACAGGTTCAACAAAAATTAGGCAAATAAATATACCGTATGCTTCTTTTCTATGCCATACTTATTGTCGCTTTGGACTTTTATGTTTTCTTCGCATTGCGTGGGTCGAGCATCCCCTTTGCGAAGAAAATATGGTTTGGATGGCTGTGGTGGGGGTATAGCATCATGCTCCTAATCGGGTTATTCACAGCGCTTCGCTCCGATTTTCCGTTTGCTTACCGTTCCGGTATTGTGATTACATTTATCATTACGACCATGTGTAAATTTAGCTATGGACTGGTCTTGGTTACTGACGACATTAGGCGTGGAGGCGTGTGGATTTCCCGTTTTCTCTTTCCAAAAAAAGAAAAAGAAACTCCCTCTCCCCAACTTATCGGAGATATACAGTTACTTAGCATCATCAATATCTTTCGATAGCTACCTTCAAAAAAGGCTACAAAACGAGACTATTGTTGAATTCTTTAAACCATTTTCAGAAGACTTTTCATCAGAGTTATCAGGGCTTGATTTTTCACTATCTCAATCGAAATCTTAGTGTTCACTGGTAAGCAAGCTGATTAGTATTTTTAATTAATGATTATTGTATAGAATATGTTATTTGAAGAACTATTAAACAAGAAATATGGAGAGCTAATAATAGAGTTCGATAAGTTACATGAACTCATTGTCAAAAATCAAACGCATGATAGTGATTTGTTGTTGGCGCATTTAAATGCATTTTACAATCCTGATGTACATAATTGGGATAATACTGAGCAGAAAATGAGTCCTTACATGTTTGGTCTTAATCACGAAGGTCACTCCGAGAATACTCATCATTCCTTTATAGGCCAATACATTAAACATAATACCTCATCAGAAACATTAGAAAACCACTTAAAAAACATAGTGTATTCTGAAGAAAAAAGGAAAGAAATTGACCAAATAAACTTTGATGAAGCAATATCTATCCAAACGGAAATGTTGATTTATTTGAAAATTTGGGAGTCAGATACCTTTATTAAGAAGTTTTTTCAACTCGCAAATCTTTCTTTGGGGTTCTCGTATGATTGGCATTACAAACTTCAAACAACAAGTAGAGAAAAAGGTGCAACTGGAACCAGAGACGTAATTATACGGACTAAAATTCGAGACCGATTCAAACAATCTATCCCAAGATTATATGATGCGTTTAAAAATACTTATAATTTTCAAATAAGAAATTCAATAGCCCACTCTCAATACTCAATATTGGGAAGAAGCATTTTATTGAATAATTATGTAAAGAATGACCCTTACAGCCAACTGCGTAAACAATCTTTTGAAGAATGGACAGAGAGATTTCACGAAACATTAGTTCTGTATACTCTCTATCATAAACTATTGGATGTCATTAATGATAATTATGGAATAGTAGCCTCGCAAATGGAAAATTCCCTGCCGATACGTATTTCAAGGAAAGACCCAAAAGAAGAAATAGAATATAGAATAATGAATATTCCGACAAAAGTACACCACGGGTTCCGGACGAAAGTACACCAGATTTAGTGACCAATAACCCGAGCTATTTTACAACTGGATTGTATTAACTTTTCAAACTTAATGATTTTTTTT
>PJTZ01000097.1_pt1 | contig 87597 bp, 80 predicted proteins | sample 1512131 | NCBI WGS metagenome assembly PJTZ01 (sample SAMN08177679, study PRJNA422409) | Soil metagenome, whole genome shotgun sequencing project. | reverse complement strand
TGAGATGCTGGATTATGTCGTTGACGAAGGGGTACAGATTTATGGAGGTATGGGTTATTCGGCTGAAGCGCCGATGGAGAGAGCGTACCGGGATTCGCGTATTAATCGGATTTTTGAGGGTACAAATGAGGTGAATCGCTTATTGGTCGTGGATATGCTATTAAAACGTGCCATGAAAGGAGAGCTGGATTTAATGGGGCCTGCGACGGCTGTTGCAAACGAGCTGATGGCTATTCCTGATTTTGGAGAAGAAGATACCGCCATTTTTGCCACGGAGAAGAAGATTATAGCAAATTTAAAAAAGGCCGGTTTAATGGTGGCGGGTGCTGCGGTACAGAAACTGATGATGAGTTTATCGAAAGAGGAGGAGATATTAATGAATATTGCGGATATCATTGGCTATGTCTATGTGGCCGAGTCGATATTGTTGCGGGCAGAGAAGATTTATCATACCCAAGGAGAAAATGCGGCCACTTTCCCGTTAGATATGGCGAGGGTGTATTTATATACTGCTTTGGATAAAGTAGCTATAGTAGGTAAAGAAGCACTTTACGCCTTTGCAGAAGGGGATGAGCTAAAGATGATGCTGGTTGGTCTACGTCGATTTACAAAAGCGGAACCGTTTAACACAAAAGAAGCTCGTCAGCGTATTGCGAAGAAAATGATTGAAGAGAATAAATATTGTTTTTGATACATTATTGTTTTGGTTGATTAGCCTGTTACGGTATATGTGACAGGCTTTTTTATTTTTTTTAAAATAAAATCTACTTATTTAGTAGACTTTATTAAAATGTTTTTATATTTGTCCTGTTCGTTTCAATTGGCGTTGGCAACGATAGTATAAAAAACATTAAACAAAACATGAAAAGTAACCAAATTCAAAACAGAGCGGTTCAAATGAACAGAGATTTTATCAATCTTTATTGTCTTTCGTTTCGTATGCGAATGTGCAGATCTTAATTCTTCCCTCTACAATAGGACACAGAAGAGGGAAGTGCTTACTTCCCTCCTGTGTTCAATAACAAACCACAAGTTCAATTGGCGTTGGCACTTGTTAATATTTACTATTAAACATTCGAAAATATGAAAAATTACGGAGTATTACGATACTCAGCGGCTTTATTGTTTATTTTTCTACTCAAACAGGACCTATTTGCACAAGTTCAACCTCAACCGATTATTAATGCCACGTTAGAAGGTATTGTTGTTGATTCCGTTTCCAAAGCACCCATCGAAGGAGCTACTGTCCAACTGGAAGCGGTGACCCACAGTGTGCGTACCGACCGAAATGGAAAGTTCGTATTTGTTACTGGTCAGAAATTACCACTCACATTGATTGTCACTGTTGTAGGATATGAGCAAAAAAGAATTGTTGCGAATACCTCACCGGCTAGAATAACATTATCACCTAAACAGGAAACATTAGACCAAGTTATTGTAACGTCAAGGAGAAGGAGAGAGCAACTTCAGGATGTGCCGATTCCGGTTTCTACAGTACGGGCGAGCACCATAGAAGATGCGGGGGCATTTAATGTCGGTAGAATTAAAGAAATAGTTCCCACGGTACAGCTTTACTCTTCCAATCCGCGTAATACGACGTTAAACATCAGGGGGCTGGGATCTACATATGGTCTTACCAATGATGGAATAGATCCAGGTGTGGGATTTTATTTAGATGGTGTCTATTTGGCACGTCCCGCTGCGACATCCTTAGATTTTATTGATATTGAGCAAATTGAAGTATTGCGCGGTCCCCAAGGAACACTATTTGGTAAAAATACGACGTCGGGAGCTTTTAATATCACCTCCCGTCAACCTGAATTCACACCCAGTGCTAATTTCGAATTGAGTTACGGTAACTACGGTTATATACAGGCTAAAACATCTTTAACTGGTCCATTGATCAAAGAGAAGTTGGCAGCTCGTGTCTCTTTTTCAGGAACACAGCGTGATGGAACTTTGTATAATGTCCATTCCGATCGCCAGATTAATGACATTAATAACTTAGGAGTGAGAGGACAATTGTTATTTACGCCGAATGAGAATTTAAACATATCATTGGCCGGTGATGTGACCAAGCAACGTCCGGATGGTTACGGCTGGGGTATCGCCGGTGTTGTTGAAAACCAACGATCAGCCTATCGCCAGTTCAATAAAATTATTGAAGACTTGGGGTATGAAATTCCCTACAAAAGTGCTTTCGAAAGAAAAGTTGATTTGGACACCCGTTCTAAGGCTGACAACGAATTGGGCGGTGTTTCGCTAAATGTAGATTATAAAATTGGCAACGGCACATTGACATCTACATCTGCATGGCGCTATTGGAATTGGGTACCGCTAAATGACAGAGATTATTTAGGTGTTCCTGCTTATACTATTTCAGCCGGAAATTCCGTACACGATCAATGGTCGCAGGAATTTCGGTATTCCGGTAATATTAGTGAAAAAGTAAGTGCTGTTGTTGGGGTATTCGGTTTGTGGCAGGATTTGAAAACGGATCCGGTACACACGGAAGAAGCCGGTGATGCTTTATGGCGTTTTCAGCAAAACAATGAGTCGGCTACACAATGGGCACCGGGTCTGGTCGATAAAGTGGGTATTCGTACCAAGTACGGTATTAAGAGTACAAGTTTGGCCGTTTTCTCCCAATTTGATTGGGCTATCACCTCTAAATTACATTTATTACCGGGTTTAAGGTATAATTACGATAAAAAAGTAGCCGATTACCATCGTAAAAAGTATATCGATAATACAATAGACTATACGCCGGAACAATTTGCAGCGGTGAACAGTATCTATTCTGATCAAACGTTTGATATAAATGCCGATGCTGGAAATTTATCAGGTCAATTGTCCTTACAATACAGATTTAATACCAATTACAACACCTATGCGACCTATTCTAAAAGCTACAAACCGATAGGCATCAACGTTGGTGGATTGCCGGTTATCGATGGAGAAGTAGCCACCGATTTAGCAGAGGTAAAACCGGAATCTGTAAACCATGTGGAATTTGGAGTAAAGACTAGTCCAAGTTGGAACTCTTTTTTGAACTTAACCGTCTATCAAACGAATATTAAGGATTATCAGACACAAGTGCAAACCCCGGATCCAGGAGTGAATAGGGGATACCTAGCCAACGCGGAGAAAGTGCGCGTACAAGGTATCGAACTTGATGGTAGTGTGAGACCTTGGGAGTTCCTGAGATTGAACGGAGCATTAGCTTATACGGACGGTAAATATGTTTCGTTCACCAACGCACCTGTTCCATTGGAAGAAGTTGGAGGCCCCGAGGCCTTTAAAGATGTTTCTGGAGGAGAACTTCCCGGGATTTCAAAATGGTCCTGGTCATTGGCAGCCGAATTAACGGCAAAGGGGCGCTTATTAGGGTTAGCGGGGAATTACTTTTTGGGAACAGATCTTTTTTATCGGTCGAAATTTTCGTCTAGTCCATCACCATCGCAGTATCTGAATATAGATGCCTATGCTCTACTCAATGCGCGTGTGGGATTTCGCGCAACAACGGGATTATCGGTTATCGTCTGGAGTAGAAATCTGACGAACAAAGATTATTATGAGCAGTTGCTCGCTGCTCCGGGTAATTTCGGGCAATATGCCGGGGTAATTGGCGACCCACAGACCTATGGCGTGACACTACGATATAATCTTAGATAATTAATGTTACAAGTTCAATTGGCGTTGGCACTTGTTAGTATTTACTATTAAACAACCGAAAACATGAAAAATTATGGAGTATTACGGTACTCATCTCTTCTATTGCTTGTTTTTTTGTTCCGACAGCCTATATTTGCACAGATTCAACCACAACCTATTATCAACGCATCTTTACTTGGAACCGTTATTGACGCGACAACAAAAGAACCTATCGAAGGTGCTACGGTGCAATTGGAGGCGGTGACACATAGCGTAAAGACAAATCGGGAGGGACGCTTTCAATTTGTGACAGGACAAAAATTACCATTTACCATGACGGTATCCTATATCGGTTATGAAACGCAGACATTGGTTGTGTCAACCTCCCCTGCCGTTATAGAGCTCGAACCATTCTTGGAGGGACTGGACGAAGTGGTGGTCGTCGGATATGGAACGCTGAGACGTCGGGATTTGACAGGATCAGTGGCATCTTTACCGGATAATTTGTTGAAACAAAATGTTAGCTCCTTGGATCAAACCTTAAAAGGAGGGATCTCTGGTGTACAAGTGACACAAACATCGGGGCAGCCTGGTGGAGGTGCCAGTGTGAGAATAAGAGGTGGGGCATCCATACAGGGTGGCAATGAACCGCTATATGTCATCGACGGATTCCCTGTGTATAACGAAACGGAAAGTACGGGAGTTGGCAGTGGTGCACCTTTAAATCCATTGGCAAGTATAAATCCGGCAGATATAGAAAATATCGAAGTACTGAAAGATGCTGCAGCAACAGCTATTTACGGTTCCAGAGGTGCTAACGGAGTCGTATTGGTTACAACGAAGAAAGGTCGTTTAGGGAGGAGCCAGCTACAATACGATGGTAGTTTCGGCAGCCAATCTGTCTTAAAGAGCATCGATGTATTGGATGCTCGGCAATTCGCACAGATTAGGAACGAGGCGCTATATGATGCATATCCATCTTTAGGACAGCATCAATATATGGCGCCGGAAGAGATTGATAATCTAGGCGAAGGTACGGATTGGCAAGGAGCAGCGTTTCGTTCTGCACCGATCAAGAATCATCAACTTTCACTCTCCGGTGGGACAGAAAGGGTTCAATATTATTTAGGAGCGAATTACTTTGATCAAGAAGGGGTTATCATCAACACAGATTTTAAACGATTGGGGTTTCGTTCCAATATTAATGTCCAACCCTATGATAGACTGAGTGTCGGCGCTAATCTTTCTATCAATAGGACAACCGGCCAGATTGCACCGTCGGGTATTATCAATTCCTTGTTGATTATGCCTCCTACGGCTACCATTTACGAAGAGGACGGTTCATATACGTTACGTAATCCATTTGAAAATATCTTTGCTAATCCCATTGCCACATTGTCCGAAGTACAAAATAAGTCTAATGCAGTGCGGACCATAGGAACTTCATTTGTACAGTATGACATTATCAAAGGTCTGCAAGCAAAAGTATTGTTTGGTGTCGACCTGAATAATAAAACAGACAAATATTATCTGCCATCCTATATTTATGAAGGAGCGGGGAGTCAGGGACGCGCTACATTGGGCAATCTGGATTATTACTCCTGGTTGAATGAGAATACGTTAACATACAATAGTTCTTTTTCAAACCATAACATCAATGCGCTGTTGGGATTTACGCAGCAGGAAGCAAGGAGCGAGATTTTTAACGCTGGAGCTGAAGGGTTCGTCACCGATGAACTGTTATATAATAACCTGCAAAGTGGAACAAACATTTTGCGTCCGGCTTCTGACTCCTATGCATGGGTATTACATTCTTACCTGGCAAGGTTGAACTATAATTATGCGAATAGGTACTATTTGTCGGCAAGTATTCGAAGGGATGGCAGTTCCCGGTTTGGGGCAAATAATAAATGGGGTAATTTTCCATCATTGGCAGTATCCTGGCGTGTGGGCAATGAGCCTTTTTTTAAAGAGCACTTCCCTTCGGTAAGTGACTTTAAGATTCGGACAAGCTTCGGTACTACCGGCAATTTAGAAATTGGGCAATATCAGTCTTTATCCACATTGTACCCATTGAATTATCTGTTTGGAGGAAAGGTGCTAACCGGTTTTGCATCGGAACGCGTTCCTAATCCTGATCTCGGCTGGGAAACAACTTATCAATATGATGCCGGACTGGATGTGGGTTTTTGGCAAAACAGACTTCAATTTACCTTGGATTGGTATTATAAGAAGACAACGGATTTGCTGCTGGATGTAGAGATTCCTTGGACATCGGGATATGCCAGTTCCTTGCAGAATTACGGATCGGTGGAAAATAAAGGGGTAGAGCTAAGCATAAAGTCTAAAAATATCGATCGGCAACTTTTGTGGAATACAGATTTTAATATCTCGTTTAATCGAAATAAGGTATTATCCATAGGCAATGGTGCGGAATCTTATATTACGGGCAACTATATTATCCGGGGAGGGTCGCCCTTGGGTACATTTTATGGTACACAGACAGACGGTATTTTACAGCTAGGTGAGGAAGCTGAAAAAGGTAGTTTTACTGGAAATGCCCAGCCAAAAGCTGGTGATAGATTGTATAAAGATATTAATGGAGACGGTCAGTTTACAACCGCAAATGATCGAACAGTTATTGGCAATGCCCAACCAGACTTCATTTTCGGTATAACAAATACATTTTCTTACCACAATTTTGACCTCAGTTTACTATTGCAGGGTTCGGTAGGCAACCAAATTCTCAACATTAACCGTCAAAATCTTGAAATGTTTACAGGACAACAAAACGCGTCGGCTGATGCTTCCAATCGCTGGACGCCGGATAATCCTACACAGTCGTATCCTCGTGCAAAGTTAGACCCTGCCCCGGTTTTCTCGGATCAGTTTGTGGAAGATGGCTCCTTTGTTCGATTGAAAACATTGCAATTTGGGTACACATTACCTAAAGAAATTACGGACCGTCTGCGAGTATCCAATCTCCGGTTATATGCTAACGCTCAAAACTTGTTGACTTGGTCGGACTATCGGGGATTTGATCCCGAAGTAACCTCGGGCCATAATGTGCAGATAGGAGCTGATGCCGGACTTTATCCCGCATCTAAATCATTTTCGTTTGGCTTATCGTTGACGTTTTAAAGAAGAAAATTTATGTTGTATCCAAAATATATATTGATAGGTATTTGGAGCGTGTTCACTATCGTAGGGTGCTCCAAGCTGGATGAAAAGCCAGAGGCATTGCTGGTTTCTGAACAATTTTATTTGAATGAAGCGCAAGCAGTTGCCGCGGTGAACGGAACATATCGTAAACTTTATGAAAGTGGGCAATCCCTTTATAATAGCCTTTTTCAGATAGGTGTCGAAATGGCTACAGATGACTATGAAGCAGGGCCGCGCGCAAGAAATGCACATGTACGTGCCATCAGTGGATTGACCCATGACCCATCTAATGACCGCATGGAACAGTTATGGAAGCAAAGCTATGATGCGATTAATGCAGCTAATTTAAACATCGAGCGTATAGAACAGATGAACGAAGAGATCATCAATGCAACATTGAAAGAGCGGTTAATCAACGAAGCTAAGTTTCTTCGAGCATTGCACTATTTTAATCTCGTAAGATGGTTTGGCGGGGTACCCTTGATAACGGCTCCAGTCGCTTCGCTGACACCAGAAGAGCTTTATGTAGAAAAAGCAGAAGAGTCGGTGGTTTATGGGCAAATTATCCGGGATTTGGAAGATGCAGCGAATCTGCCCAATTATAGAGCGTATGGGGAAGGGGATGTTGGCAGGGCAACGTCTGGCGCAGCTAAAAGTTTGCTGGCAAAAGTATATTTAACACAAAACCGTTGGGAAGAGGCGAGAGATAAGGCAAAGGATGTTATCGATACGGAAGGATACGAATTGTTTGAGGAATTTGCCGATGTTTTTGCGGTAGATAAGAAGAACGGAAAAGAACATATATTCTCTGCGCAGTTTCAAGGAAATAGCGGGTATCAAGGAAATAGCCTGGCAAGTCGTTCTGCTCCGGCGGATATCCCCGGGATCAACGGTGATTATGCCGATGCATTGCATGTAGAGGGCGGATTGTACGATTCTTTTCATGATAATGATAAACGACGTAGCGTTACATTTACCAATGGAATGATTTCTCCGGTAAATGGCAATTACTATGCCTTAGCCAGACCACAATTCCATAAATACTATGATGAAAGCGTTGTCGGAAATCAATCGCAGTCCTCAAAAAACCTCCCGATTATCCGTTATGCTGAGGTGTTGCTGATCTATGCCGAGGCAGAAAATGAATTAAATGGTGTTAATCAATTCGCCAGAGAAGCGGTAAATGCGGTACGCAACAGGGCCGGTATCGATCTCATAACGGCGAGTGTTACGGATAAAGACGAGTTTCGGGAAATTGTCTTTGAAGAACGACGCAAAGAGCTTGTGTTTGAATATCAGAGATGGTTTGACCTGGTAAGACGTGGTGCCGAGTACTATATCAACAAGCTACGTGCTGCCGGTAAAACACAAGCTGCCTCTAGGCACCTGCATTTTCCTACACCCCAACGTGAATTGAACTTAAACCCGAATTTGAAACAACACCCCGATTGGATAAACTATTAAATGAGTAAACGTATGAAAAGAGCAATTTTATTATTGATGCTGTCTTTGTTGTATAATTACAGCGACGCGCAGCAGAACCGCCCAAATATCATTCTTGTTTTGGTAGATGATTTAGGCTTTTCAGATATTGAACCGTACGGAGGATTGGAAATAAATACGCCCAATTTGACAAAGTTGGCACAAGAAGGTACACGTTTTCAGGAGTTTTATAACAATTCGATATGTGCGCCTACAAGAGCAGCTTTATTGACTGGCCAATATGCGCATAAAGCCGGGATAGGCTATTTCAACGTAAATTTAGGTTTACCGGCGTATCAAGGCTTTTTGAATAAAGAATCCTTGACATTAGCAGAAGTATTAAAAAATGCCGGATATTCTACCATTATTTCCGGCAAATGGCATGTAGGAGATGATTTTGACCAGTGGCCGGCACAGCGCGGATTTGATAAATCCTTCGGGTTTATCGGAGGAGCCGTTAATTTTTATGAGATTAATGACAAAGATAATCCTTCGGTACCGCTTTACAGAAATAACGAACCCTATTATCTACCCAAAAATAAACATCTCACAGATGAAATCACCGATCAGGCAATTACTTTTTTGGAAGAACAATCAGCCGAAGAAAAACCATTCTTTCTTTACTTGGCGTATAATGCACCACATTGGCCCCTTCAAGCACCAGAGGAGGAAATACAAAAGTATAAGGATGTCTATGCTATCGGTTGGGATAGTCTACGGGTGAAACGATATGAACAGGCCGTAGAGAAGGGTGTGTTTCCTAAAGAACAGCGCATCAGCGAAAAAGACACGACGATTTTGCCCTGGAATAAGCTCACCTACGACGAACAGCAGTATTGGCAAAGGAGACAGCAGGTTTTTGCCGGGATGATTGATCATTTAGATCAGGGTATCGGTCGTATCTTGCAGACCTTAAAGACACTGAATAAAGACGAGAATACGGTTATCATTTTTCTATCAGACAACGGTGCACAGGGAGGCAAAAGCACGCGTATTTATACTTCACGGAATACGGAAACAGTGGGTAGACCTGGATCGTATGACATACAGAACGACAATTGGTCTCAAACCGGAAATTCTCCTTTGCGCAGCTATAAGAATCATCCTTACGAAGGAGGTATAAGTGCTCCTTTCATTGTTTGGTATCCCAAAGAGGTGAACCAAAATGTAATTAAGAAGGGAACGGGACACATTATCGATGTGGCACCTACACTTTATGATTATGCGCACGCATCCTATCCATCAGATTTTAACGGTATACAGACGAATAAATTGGTGGGTGTCAGTCTGCGCGAAACACTTACACAGGCACAAAGTAATCAAGTGGACCGAGGCAAACCCTTATTCTGGGAGCGCGCAGGTAATCGAGCAGTTAGGTCTGGTAAATGGAAGCTGGTGTCGCTGTTCGCGAATGACGGAAAAGTGGAGTTGTATAATATCGATGAAGACAGGGGAGAAAATCACGATGTAGCGGACAAGTTTCCAGAGATTGTCCAGGAGCTCGAACGATTGTATAGTGAGTGGGCAACGGAAACAGGTGTTGTTGATTACAATAGGTTAAGAACACGAAATTTATTCAGATAATTAAAATATAAAAGACATGATCTATAGGATTTTAATGATATGTATCTTAGCATCTTTCAGTGTGCAGGGATATGGACAGGATTCTCGACCCAATGTGATATTGATATTGGCAGACGATTTAGGCTATTCAGATCTGGGATCGTATGGTTCGGAAATCGAAACACCTAACTTGGACAGACTTGCACAGGAGGGACTTCGTTTGCAGCAGTTTTATAACAACTCTATCTGTGCGCCGACACGTGCATCGTTGATTACGGGACAGTATCAGCACAAAGCAGGGGTAGGTTACTTCTCCAATGATTTAGGTCTTCCAGCATACCAAGGGTATATCAATCAAGAATCGTTGACTTTTGCAGAGGTGCTACAGGAAAATGGTTATCTTACTATTACGTCAGGTAAGTGGCATGTATCGGGAAAGAATCAAAGCTTCCCCTGGCAACGTGGCTTTGAGAAAGTTTTTCCGAACAATAGTGAAGGCGCAAATTCCGGAGCACCAGGATTTGGTGAGGTGAAAACAGATCAGGAAGGCTACCCTCTTCCGGAGTATTTTTCTACGAATGTGATCAATGCGAATGCAGAAAGGTTCTTAGACGAGGCAAAACAACAAGAAAAGCCTTTTTTCCTCTATCTGGCGCACACAGCACCGCATTGGCCATTAGTGGCGTTGCCCGAAGATATTGCGAAGTATAAGGGCAAATATGATCAAGGCTGGGACGCTGTTCGTAAAGCACGTTTTGAAAGGCAGAAGCAACTGAATTTGGTGAGTGCCGATGCCAGACTCTCCAACCGTGACGAGGATATCTATGATTGGGAGAGACTTTCCTATGACCAACGTCAGCTTTGGTCAAAGAAAATGGAAGTTTTTGCAGCGATGGTCGATCGACTAGACCAGAGCATCGGTTCTCTACTTCAAAAGTTGGAAGACAATGGCCAATTGGACAATACCATTATATTCTTTCTTTCCGATAATGGTGCTCCCGCCGAAGATTTGGTAAAATGGCATAGCGGAGCCAGTCGAAACTCAGGCCCAGTTGGAACAGTGGGATCGTATGAGTCGCAAAGCAAAAACTGGTCGTACGCCTCCAATACACCTTACAAAGCGTTTAAAGATTATTTGTATGAAGGCGGGATTAATACACCATTTATCGCTTGGTATCCAACAAAGATAAAAGCAAATACGATCAAGAAAGGTATGGGACATATTATTGATATTGCACCGACGATATATGCGCTTACCGGAGCAAAATATCCAGAGACATATCAGGGTATACAGCCATACGCATTGCCCGGTCAAAACCTGTTGCCCATCCTTTTTGATGATGCACAGGTTGTAGAACGCCCTGAAGGCTTGTTTTGGGAGCGAGCAGGAAATAGAGCCGTCCGTATCGGGAATTGGAAATTGGTTTCCACATGGCCATCTTATACTTGGGAATTATACGACTTGGAAAAGGATCCTACCGAGACAACCAATGTTGCACGAGAAAACCATGAAGTTGTTTCCAAATTGTCCCAAGCTTATTTTAGATGGGCGGATGAGGCTGGTGCAGTAGATTTTGCTACGCTGGAAGATCGAGAACCAAAATCGATGAAAGATTTCCGTCGCAGTAAAGAACAGGAAATACCGGCTCCGGGTTTTAATTTTTAGCCAATTGAAAAAATGAATTTACAGAAACCTGCCCATGTATATATGGGTAGGTTTCTTCTCTATTGATACCTATAATTAGCAGATTTTAAACAGCTTAAAAAAATCTACTAAAATAGTAGTCTTTATAAAAAATGTTTTTATATTTGCACTGTTCGTTTCGATTGGCGTTGGCACGGCAGTATTTAAAAATTAAACAAAATATGAAAACTTTCAACCAAACCCTATCCTTTTTTATTCGCGCAACACGTGATTTTGTCAATCTTTATTGTCTTTCGTTTCGTATGCGAATGTGCTGGCACTAACTCTCTCCTCTATAATAAAAAGCAAAAGGGGAAGTTGACGCTTCCCCTTTTTGTTCAATAACAAATAACAAGTTCAATTGGTCTTGGCACTTGTCAGTATTTACTATTAAACATTCAAAACTATGAAATATTGTAGAGTATTCCGATACTCGCTCCCCCTTTTTTTATTCTGGGTCATTACTATAGCGGCTCAATCACAGGAAACAAAACCTATTATTAATGCATCGCTTGTTGGAACCGTTGTAGATGCGACTACAAAAAATCCTATCGAGGGTGCTACGGTACAATTGGAGGCGGTAACACACAGCGTAAAAACCGATCGTAACGGGAAATTTTCATTTGTAACGGGGCAGAAACTTCCTTTTACGGTTATCGTGTCTTATTTGGGATATACATCAAAGAAGGTGGTACTGTCCAAATCACCGGCCACGATTGAACTGGACAGGCAAGACCAAAGTCTGGAAGAAGTAGTTGTCGTGGGATACGGTAAGCAAGAAAGAAAAGACCTGATCGGTTCGGTGTCCAAAATAGATCCGGCAAATACAAAAACAATTCCTGAGTCGACCTTTGATACACAGATACAGGGAACTACTGCAGGAGTTTGGATAAATGGAGGAACGGGAATTCCGGGCTCTAATACATTTATTAGAGTAAGAGGGGCTACATCTATTAACTCTAGCAATGATCCTTTGTATATTGTTGATGGTATTTTTGTGAATAATACGTCGCTTCAACAGATCGGAGCGGACCGTGGAGTATCTCCTCTTGCGGATATAAATCCCAATGACATTGAAAGTATAGAAGTTTTAAAGGACGCTTCTGCTATCGCTATTTACGGTTCCAGAGGAGCTAATGGCGTTGTTATTGTTACTACTAAACGAGGCAATTTTGACCAAAGACCAAAATTAGACTTTAACCTTTCCCAAGGTGTAGGTTGGGTTCCTGAATCACAAAAGTGGAAATTGGTAACAGGTCCTCAACATGCCGAATTGGTAGAAGAATATAGAGCCAATGAGGGATTGCCCCCTCTTTATACAGAGACGAGCGGCAGAGGATTGCCTGAGGATCAAGAAACGTATGATCGCTTATCTATTCTCTTTCGTAATGCACGACTACAAAACTACGATGCTTCGATAAGAGGAGGAGGACAAAGTACGAGTTATTATATAGGAGTAGGTCACACTAGCCAGGAAGGTATTTGGAGACCAATGGCATTTAACCGTTCCGGCTTGAGGGTCAATATTGATCAGAAAATAAATGATAGATTAAAGATAGCAACGAGCAACACGCTATCAAGAAGTAACCGGACTATAGGCAGAGCAGTCGGTAGTGGGGGAACAGGAGCACTTTACCAATCTTCAGTAGATATTCCTACAACGCTTCCTATTTATGATGAGGATGGTAGGCCTTTGCGTTGGTCGAACTTTGATAATATTGCTCAATTAATTGAAAACTATGATGCGAACACAATCAGTAATCACTATATAGGAAGCTTAAACGGACAATACGAAATTTCACCCAAATGGGTTTTCACGAGCAGCTTTAGTCTTGATTATAACCTATATGAGGAAGATGAATATTGGAATACAAACATCATCAGGGGAACAGCCGCTAACGGCGAAGCGATTTCAAGCCTCACGCAGTCGGATTTTTTTGTAAATGAGCAAACCCTTAGTTATAAAAACACGATAAATGAGAAGCATAACTTTAATTTTATAGTGGGAAACCATATTCAAAGCAGTGTTGTAAAAAACACTTATGCGAGAGGTACCAACTTTCCAAACAACCAGTTTAAATTGATTTCAGCCGCAGCTAATCAAACCGCAGATGAATCTTGGAGTAAAAATAACCTGGTCTCTGTGTTTAGTAGGTTAAATTACGGTTTTGATGATAAGTACTTATTTGAAGCGACATTTAGAGCCGATGGATCATCTAAATTTGCTAATAAAAATAGGTGGGGCTATTTCCCTTCTGTGGGCGCCGCATGGATCATCAGTAATGAAAAGTTTTTTTCTGATGCTTCAGCTGTCAATCATCTGAAATTAAGAACAAGTTACGGGAGTGCGGGAAACCAAAACGGAATTAGTGATTTTGGTGCGAGAGGATTGTGGACTGCCGGAGCGGGGTATCCTGATGGAGGAACCTCCGAATTACCAGGAACTATACCGCTTCAGTTGGCTAACCCTGACTTACGATGGGAAAAAACCACCCAGCTTAATGTCGGATTTGATGCTTTGTTCCTTAACGGCCGTTTGGGATTTGAAATTAATTATTATAATAAGTATACAACCGATGCTTTGTTACAGATACCAGTTCCTGGTTCTACAGGTTTTAGCGCCTATTTGACTAACTTCGGGGAACTCAGTAACAAAGGTTTTGAATTTTCGGTAAACACTGTCAATATAGACCGAAGCGAATTTAAGTGGAAATCTTCCTTTAATGTTTCACAAAACGTCAATAAAGTTGAGGTTTTGCCTGAACCAATTCTATATGAAAGGTTTTCGAGGATAGAACAAGGCGTTGCTCTGTATTCTTATTGGTTATACAATGTATTGGAGGTTGACCCGCAAACGGGTGATTTAGTAATTGAGGATGTGAACGGAGATGGTGTTATCACAACCGATGATAGAAAAATAGTGGGTGATGCATGGCCCAAATTTTTTGGTGGGCTTACTAATAACTTGAGCTACAAATCTTTCGATTTAAATTTTCTTTTTACATTTTCTTATGGAAACCGCTTGTGGAATCATAACAGACTTTTAAATGAGCACGGCGGAACATTGGGCGATACAAGAGCGCTCACGGTAACGCAACTGGATCGCTGGCAAAAACCAGGAGATATAACGGACGTACCTAGATTAGCCCTACAAAACTATAACAGACAGGAAATAAGCAGATTTTTTGAAGATGCCTCTTTTCTAAGACTTAGGAATCTTACTCTTGGTTATACGCTGCCTCCTATCAAAAATACGCAATTAAGGGTGTACGTGACCGGAACTAATCTATGGCTGTTAACCAAGTATTTGGGCGCCGATCCTGAAACCAGGATTGAAAGGGGAGAGAACCAAAATATTCAAGGATACGATTTTGCATCGCCGCCGACACCTAGAACTATTCAATTCGGTGTTAATCTCACTTTATAATCTTATGAATTTAACAAGATAAAAAATGAAAGCCATTAAAATATTCTTTAGAAGGAAAAAAGGACAATCTATAGTCGTATATATGCTGATTACAAGTTTATTAATTGTCTCTTCCTGTTCGTCTTTTTTGGATATCGAGCCAAAAGATAATGTTTCGGATGAATCTACCATAGTAGATCGTGCGTCATTAAATACTGCATTGAGGGGTGCTTACCGTACACTAGCGGATTATTATGGGAATTATACCCGTCTCGGATTTGTACCTAGCGGGAATGTAGTATATCAAGTCTTTAATAATACGGCGGAATTAAATTTTTTGCCTGAGGACGGCGATTTTAGGAGTACCTGGTCTGCTATTTACAGAACTATTAATGCCGCTAACCATATTATTGAAAAAGCTCCTGGAATAGCAGACGTCGATCTTTCGGAAGAAGATAGGAACACAGCATTAGGAGAAGCACATTTTATCAGGGCTTTGGCTTATTTTGATTTGGCTAGGGCTTTTGGTGGAGTTCCATTAAAATTAACCCCGACCACGGACGCCGTTATAGATGGAAAGATTCCCAGGAGCAGTCGTGCTGACGCATACACTCAAGTATTGACCGATCTTGAAGCCGCCGAAAACCTATTGCCCGCAAATGTCTCCGTAAACAGAATACGCGCTACGCGGCATAGTGTATGGGCACTTAGGGCACGTTATCACCTGTATAACGAGCAATGGGGCGACGCAATTAAATACGCTACAGATGTCATTAATTTAAAGGCTGACTATGAGCTGCTTACTCCTTTCTCTGTTTGGTTTAAAAACAATGTCGTTCAAACCAAAGAATCTATTTTTGAACTTGCGTTTTCCGCTCAAAATCCTAATAGTGAGTTGAGAACAACGATGACGCTTTTGTCTAAAGGAGGAGAATATAGGTTTAGACCCACAGACGATGTGGTAAACTATCTACTGAACCCATCAACAGGAGGAGGGAGAGCGGCTTTCTTGGATAGCGAAGTTCAAGGGGGTGTTACACAATATGCAGGCTCTCTGTATTATAGAAGTCCTGCTACAGATCCAATTTATGTATTGAGAATCGCCGAACAATATTTAATAAGATCTGAAGCTAGGGCACAGCTGGGAGGCACAGAGTTGCAAGGAGCTATTGAGGACTTAAATGTTGTTAGAAATAGAGCCGCTTTACTTAATACCGATGCCGTTACCAAAGAAGAGGTGCTGGATGCTATTTTAGAAGAGAGAAGGTTTGAGTTTTTATGGGAAGCCCACAGATATTATGATCTGACAAGAACAAGTAAATTAAAAGAAGAGATCGAAAGGTTGAAGCCGAACCTAACTATTGTAGATAAGCACTATTTGTTTCCTATTCCCATTGGCGAAATTGTGTTGGGTAATGGTATTCTGGAACAAAATCCTGGCTACTAAATAACGTTATATCATCACTAAAAGCAAATGTCATGCATGAGATTTCATCAGGTACAGATCTAAAATCCAATAGCTCTTTGTTAAATAAGATATTTGGATATTTTTCACGTCCCTTTCTGGATAAACAGAACAACCTAGAATGGACAAATAGGGACAAGGTTTTTTTTCGCTTTCTGTTCATTTTTTTTGTGTACTTCATCATTCCGTTCGATCCCAAATTTTATAGCTTTTTATTTCGAGCTAACTGGCAAGAAAACCCTTTTTACAATTTACTCGTACTAGCCAGTTATCAACCGGAATTTTTTCCTTTGCAAAATGCTGAAGGTATACCGGTTTTAGGAAAAGCATCCTTCACCAACTGGTTGTTGGGAGGAGTTTTGGCCGCGTTGGGAACGTGGACATGGACGGTCTTGGACAAGGATAGGAAGGAGTATGTTGTGCTACATCAATGGTTGCAAATATTGTTACGCTATAAGTTAGCCACTGTATTATTTGCTTATGGAGTGTATAAGCTGTTTGTATTGCAAATTCCTTATCCATCCTTGAGTAATCTGTTTACGAATTATGGTGATGCTTTTGCCTGGAAAGTGTATTATCAGACGACGGGTCTTTCATCGACCTATGTGGCGATTTTGGGATTTATCGAAATACTGGCGGCAGTCTTGTTCTTTTTTAGGAGAACGGTTACTTGGGGAGCTGGGTTGACGATCGGGTACGTAGGGAATATTGCCGTAGCGAATGCTTTTTATGACATCGCCGATCTTTCGTTGAGCACTCTCCTTGTTTTGGCGGCATCTTTTCTTTTTGCGCTCGATTTCCAAAAGTTGTACAGATTATTGATCAGAGAGGAACAGGTCAGCTTTCAACGATCAGCTGGTAATTTCGCTGCAACGGGTTGGTCTAATGCCAGGCTTGGAAGCAAAGGGGTTGTATTGATCTTTTTTGTCGTATTATTATTTTTGGGCTTCTCCGAATCAAATAAAGGGTTCGGGTCGTACAAATATCCTCAAAGCCCGGGACTTGCAAGTGCTTATGGAGTTTATGACGTGAAAGAATTTGTCGTGAATGGAGATACCTTACCTTATTCGAATACGGACTCATTGAGATGGCAGAATGTTGTGTTTGAAAAATGGGCCACTATTAGCCTAAAGGTCAATAAGGAACAGATTATTGACAAATCTTCGGCCGATGTTTATCAAAAAGAGGATATAAATCGAAATTATGAGCTGGCAGGATTTTCGGGGAGACATTATTATCATTACGAAATAGATCAGGAAAATCAAGTGTTACGCTTTTATAACAAAAACAGATATCATCGGGAAGATCAATTTTCTTTACACTACAGCAGACCGACCGATTCGACGATCGTCCTCAGTGGAAGTCTGAACGGCAATGATTCGGTAAAGGTTCTTTTAGAAAGATTGGACAGGCCTTATATGCTCCTTGAAGGGAGAAGAAGGGACTCCAAATTGTAAATTATAGACTTAAGTAATAGACATGGTACAAACAGACAATAAGCACTATGCTTCTCATAAAAGGGTATGGACAGCGGGCAGGAAGCTTGCCTTTCGGATTTTTGGTATTTACTTTTTAGCACTTTGTATACCATCGTATCCGGCATTTTACCAGCATCTTTTTAATTTGGACTTTAGTAAATTAACCTATCATGATTTCCAATCTGTAGTTGCCTTTTGGCCGCCGCAATTGGTGTTAATAGAAAGTGAAGAGGGAGTTTTTGGTTTTTTGAATTATATTAATCTGATCCTGCTCTTTTTGGTATCGGTGGTATTGGGGTCGGTATGGACATTTTTTGACAAGAAGAGTAAAAACTATGATCAACTCTACTATTGGGTGCATACTATAGTTAGGTACCGTTTGGCCTTTGGGATGGTCGGATGGGGACTTAAAAAAGTTTTTCCCATGCAGATGGTGTATCCGACAATCGGTATGCTAAATACTCCTTTTATTGATATGGCAGAAAAAAAATTGTATTGGTCGCACGTGGGTGTTTCGTTTTGGTACACGGTTTTTTTGGGGTTTGCCGAACTTATCCCGGGATTATTGTTGTTACATAGAAAGACTGCCCCGCTCGGGGGAGCTTTAGCTGCGGTTGTCTGTTTTAATATTGTTTTGGCCAATCATGCATTTGACGCCGGAGTCGCTGTGCCTGCTGCTTATTTTACATTGCTTGGGATTTATGTTGTATGGCAGGATATCGGTAAGATCCACGAAGGGTTGACATTAAGAAAAACAGTGCAATTAAACCGTTATTATCCTATATACAATAGCCATCTAAAGGCAAATGCAAAGACTGTTATCAAATGGCTTTCCATCTTTATTTTTGTCCCTGTGACAGCCTTTTACTGGGGATATGGTTTTTTCAACGGCAATAATTATAATATTCCCAGTACTCCGGGTATACCTACTTTAACGGGTTATTATAACGTGGATAGATTTGTTCATAATGGAGAAGAATTGCCTTTCAATCCCCATGATACAATAAGGTGGCAGGATGCTATTTTTGAAAAATGGTCTAGTTTAAGTTTCAAGACCAACAGAACGGCCTTTGTGGATAGAATGATCGGGTATTCGCCACTTCGTGTAAAAGGCAAAAGAAACCGTAGTAGGTTGAACCAAGTGGATACGCAGGATTCGGATAATCTCTTTAAGCTGAACAAGAACAGAGATCTGGGGGTCACGAGATGGGAAGTAGGCGGTATGGCTGGCAACCGGAGTTATTTCTTCTACGAAGCGGATACGATCCAACATATCTTGATACTTCAGAATAAAAATAAGAACCATTCTGATGAGAAAATGAGATTGAGCTATACTATCGTTGAAGACAAAAAGATTAAACTAGAAGGACTTAATCAATATAGTGACTCTATACAGGTGGATTTGAGTTTTGTGAAAAGACGATATCCTCTCGTAGAAGGAAGACAGAGTATTCTAGATTCATATTAATGATGAGAAGTTTACAGATGTACTTGGCTTTAGGCTACCCAAGAGAAGGAAGGTCGTTTCTGACGGCTTTATCCTATAGGTTTTGATGTTAGCTGAAAGTAAGTAACTTAGTAAGACAATGAAAAAATACGATGCTATTATAATAGGCTCGGGTCCAAATGGATTTGCGGCAGCGATTACTTTGCAGCGACAAGGATTTTCTACGTTGATTGTGGAGGGGGCTGATACCATAGGAGGAGGTCTGCGTACGAAAGAATTGACCCTGCCGGGCTTTAAGCATGATGTTTGTTCAGCCATACACCCTATGGCGATGGCTTCCCCCTTTATGCGTTCATTGCCCTTAGAAGAATACGGACTGGAATTTATCCAGGCGACTTATGCTGCAGCACATCCTTTGGACAATGGTGATTCGGCCCTGTTGTTTAATAGTGTGGACGAAACCGCAAAAGATTTAGGTATTGATGCGCGTACCTATAAAAAATTGATTCTACCCCTAATTAACCGATGGGACAGCTTGGCCCTGGATACCATGGGGCCTTTGCGTTTCCCTCGTCATCCGCTGGATTTGGCAAGCTTTGGGTTAAAAGCGTTAAAACCGGCTACGTGGACAGCGTCGTCGTTTAAGACACAAAAAGCAAAAGCATTATGGGGAGGAGTGGCAGCACATGGCATACAACCGTTGTCCAACTGGGCTACCTCTGCCATCGGACTGGTATTGATGGCAGTAGGACATCGTTATGGCTGGCCCATTCCCAAAGGTGGTTCACAGTCCATCGCTGATGCACTGGCAGCATACTATCTTTCACTAGGAGGTGAAATACAAACAGGTTTGTGGGTCAAGAATATAACACAATTACCCGATCATAAGATTTTGATAGTTAATATGGGGCCGCGTCAAATTTTGCAGTTGCAAGGTACAGGTTTTTCCGAGACATACAGGAGATCGCTAGGACGGTTTAAACAGGGGATGGGTGTTTTCAAGATCGACTGGGCTCTATCTGATCCTACACCTTTTCGAGACATACGATGTCAGCAAGCCGCTACGGTACATATCGGCAATACATTTGAAGAAATTGCAAATTATGAAAAGAATGCGCATATGGGTAGGATAGGACAAAAACCATTTGTATTATTTGCCCAACCTAGCCAATTTGACCATTTACGTGCGCCGGAGGGGAAGCACACCGGATGGGCATATTGTCATGTTCCGAATGGATCTACGGTAGACTTTACAGCACATATTGAGAATCAGATAGAACGTTTTGCCCCCGGATTTAAGGAGACTATCCTCGCTAAATCAACCATGAATACCGTTGATATAGAGGCTTACAATCCCAACTACGTTGGCGGAGACATTAATGGCGGCTTGATGGATATCTATCAGTTGTATACCAGACCGACGTTCTCTCTCTCTCCGTACCGTACGTCGAACAAAAACATATATATCGCCTCTTCTTCTACACCTCCCGGTGGCGGAGTACATGGAATGGCAGGCTTCCATGCTGCCAAATTAATTTTAAAGGACCATTTTAATATTGATGTGACGTTATGAGGAAAATTGTGCTTGCTGGAGGATCCGGCCATTTGGGAACGCTATTAAAGGCCGCATTTCTGGATGTAGGATGGGAAGTCGTGATTTTATCCCGGCAACGGAATAAGAAAGAAGACGGAGTAACGTATGTGTTTTGGGACGGAGAACATCTGGGAGCTTGGGTCCATGCTTTGGAGGGAGTAGACACCGTGATTAACTTGAGTGGTAAAAGTATACAGTGTCGCTTTACATCGGAAAACAGGCCCATTCTGGAACGTTCCCGCATTTTGCCGACCGATGCTTTGGGAAGAGCAATAAGCCAATGTGATAAACCACCTAGGCTTTGGATCAACTTTTCTGGTATATCTATTTTTTCTGGATTAGAGGAACTGCAGGATGAAACGAGTCTTGCGGTGGGAACAGATTATTTAGCTCAACTGACCCGGCGGTGGGAGGCTGCTTTTTCAGCGTTTGATCTATCGGACACGTTCAAAGTAATACTTCGTGTTAGTCCGGTGTTATCTAAACAACAGGGCATGTTTGCAGAATTACTTCCTATAGCAAAATGGGGTCTGGGAGGTAAAGTTGCAGATGGAAGTCAATATGTTAGTTGGATTCATCAGCAGGATTTTGTGGCGTTGGTACAATGGATAATAGAACAGACGCGTCCTCGACGCGTTTACCATGCATGCAGTCCCCATCCGGTAACGAATGCTACATTTATGAAAGCGCTCCAAGAAAGCGTAGGTGTTTCTTTTGGATTACCCCTTCCTCGGATCATGGCGCATATCGGTTCGTTTGTAAAAGGTGTCGATTCAAGTATTCTACTTCAGAGTGTTCCGGCGACCACCAAATATACCATTGAAGACGGATTTGTCTTTAAGTTAGGAAATATCAAGGAAGCGTTGGCCGATTTAGTATAATAATACTTATATTGTCATCTTCATTATTCAACTATTACATAAAATATCAAATGTCATCTTCTAAATTAAGTATAGCGATCAGCGAAGACTGGGTCGTTGTGATACTGGGATTAGCGATCATTTTTTTAACCCTATTTGGCGTTGTGGTACCCAAACCAGCTTTTTCTTGGGATACAACAGATGTTCTCTTTGGTCAAATTCTTTCGGCAAACAATCTATTAGCCATCGGTAAGCAATTTTTGTTGGTATTCATTATCGCACTGCTGGGGGCTTTCTTGCTAGGGAAACCGTTAAAGCCGCTGTTCATAGTTTTTCCTTTTATTTTCGTATTAACCATATTCGCTTTGATCTTGGCAGGCAATAGCACGGTGCGCGAATATAACTTGGAAGCGGTTATCTTTAGTTTGGGAATCGGTTTGCTGATCAGCAATTTTTTTACGTTACCAACATGGTTTAAGGAGGCACTTTCGACGGAATTGTATGTAAAAATCGGATTGGTATTGCTCGGAACAACGGTTATTTTTGGTGATATATTGAAGGCGGGAGCCTTAGGACTTGTTCAGGCGCTGGTCGTGGTACTATCGGTTTGGTATTTCGCCTTTTGGCTTTGCAAAAAACTGAAGATTGACGAAGAAATGTCTATGATGCTCTCATCAGCGGTGTCCATTTGTGGAGTGTCGGCTGCTATTGCTACATCTGGAGCTATTAAAGGTGATCCCAAGAAGCTATCCTATGTGGTTTCGTTGGTCCTGATTACGGCGGTGCCGATGATGATTTTTATGCCCTATATTGCAGAATGGATGGGTTTGTCGCAAGAGGTCACGGGTGCATGGCTCGGGGGCAGTATTGATACGACTGGCGCGGTCGTTGCGTCGGGGTCGTTAGTAGGTGAACGTGCCTTAGAGATCAGTACAATTGTTAAGTTCTCGCAAAATGTACTGCTCGGAATTGCGGCCTTTGCTATCAGTATCTACTGGACATATTCGCATTCCAAAAGTGCGGAACATGCCGAGAAACCGACTTTAAAGATTATTTGGGAACGTTTCCCTAAGTTTGTAATAGGATTTATCTTTGCTTCTCTCTTGTTCTCTTTTGTTATTAGTCCCGAACAGGTCGGAAACGTAAAAGAGGAACTGAAAAGTATACAAGGCTTATGGTTTGCATTGGCTTTTACATCGATCGGTTTGGAAACGAATTTTAAAGACCTGTTTGTGCACAACAATAAGAAACCACTTTATGCGTTTCTGATTGCACAGGGATTCAATATTGTGGTGACACTGGTGATTGCATTGCTGTTATTTGGGTAGGTTATCAACGCAAAAGAAGCTGGCTCCGTAAATTGGAGACAGCCTCATTTGCTTGCCTTTGCGGTGGTTCTGCTACAATCTCTTATGCAATGTTAAATGCACCTACAATACTTGCTGGATGAAGTGCTTTGGAATTAATTAATATATCCCTGCCTCGGGAGTTATTAAAATACAAAACCGATAACCCAACAAAAATTACGCACCCCATGACTGGCGTGCAATCCACCTCTATTTGCTCCGCTTCGCGCCAGCCTTCTAACTGCGCACAATTAATTTCTATTTCTGTGTACGATACTATATGATATTCTGCTTTGACGAAATCGATAGCCATCGCGTTTATAACAACAATCATTTTTCCGGCAGCGTCAAGAAATGTGATATCACGATCTTTTTTAAACTTCGGAATATCTATAGTGAGTAAGCTGTTCTCGTGAAGCGATAATTCGATGTCAAAATTGAGATAATCCTGCGTATTGCTCTTTTCATTGAACTGGAAGTTCGCTAGGCGATTCAGTTTACCGTGCTGAAGACACATTTTGCCCGGTATTTGGTCAGGGTTAGCTCGCATGGCACGTAATATTTGTCCATTAAGTCGCCCCACCATATGGCTATCATATAAGTTTAGGTGTGTGTCCGATAAAGCCGACCGGACAAAGCCTCCAGCATTGCTGGCTTGACCAAAATCGATAGAGGCTTTTTTGGTGGCAACAGTTTGCTTAGCCTTACGAGGTCTAGACTGTAGAATTTGTTGATTCCCAATTTTTCGTGCCACGAGATTCCCAACTAAACCTCGAATTGCACCATTTGCTGCTATTTTCATAACAGTGAAATTAATGAATCAAGTGTTTGTAAATCAAATAAATGTGAATTTTTAAGAAATTTGAAAAACGTGTATGAGCGCTCTTGCCATTTTCGTAATGGCTTTTCGAGAAGGCCTTGCCATTTTCGCAACGGTCTGTAACAAGACAATTTATTACCAAACCCTGAGCAACTTGCCCCTGAAAAAAGGTTGTCCGGATTATGATAGCATGGTGAAGGCAAAATTAAACGGAAATAGGTGGCATTATGGCGCAGTTAATGTGGACTCAATATGGACTCACGGGCAATTTGGGGATAGGCTGTCTTATCTTTATCCGCGTCCTGATTCTGCTTCGTCGTCGGGTTCACGTAGTTTCGCGGATGATGTTATTTCTTTACAGTTTTCTTATGGAATTTGCTATCTTTCAGCATCCTCTTATTGGATAATTGCGCATGGACGAAAAAGAACAACTCGTATATTATAAGCAGACGGGCGATTTGCAGGTATTGGGACAACTATATGCTCCTTATATGTCATTACTATACGGTGTATGTTTTAAATACTTTCAGGAACAGGCAGCTAGTCAAGATGCTGTTATGCAGATCTTTGAGCAACTGGTACATAAGCTTCGTGTGCACGATGTGGATAATTTCAAGAGCTGGTTGTATGTCTTTGCCAGAAATTATTGCTTGATGGAACTCCGAAAGCAGAAAGGCAAAATGCATGTGGATATCGAAGAGAACATGTCCGAGAGCGAACAGAAGCTCGTAACGGCGGAAGAAGGAAAATGGACGGAAGATGATTTTGATAGAGTACACGAATGTTTGGAATCTCTTTCCCATGATCAGGCAGCTTGTGTACGTCTGTTCTATCTGGAGCAAAAATGCTATAAAGATATTGCGGAGGAAACTGGATACGATTTGAATAAAGTGAAGAGCTATATCCAGAATGGGAAAAGAAACTTGAAAATTTGTATGGAGAGTGGGAAAAATGGAAAATAACTATCAACTGTCAAGAATACATAACTATATACACGGCTTAATGAGTCGGGAGGAAATGCATGCGTTGGAGCGGGAAGCGTTGGACGATCCATTCTTACAAGATGCGATTGATGGCTATAAGATGCAGCAGGGAGTTGATGTAAAATCGTTGAGCTTATTGCAGCAACGGCTTGAGCGGCGTATAGCAGAGCACGCTCAACGCAAGAATAGATTTTATTTTAGCTGGCAGCGTTTAGCAATTGGGATGGTAGGAGCTGTGATGTTTATTGCGGTGTGTACGCTCTTATTGATCCGTCATCTGCCTAATGGACAGAACACCAACGTAACGGAGGTGGAACTGATGGATGATGCCCTTACACAGACGGTTGTACATTCATTGCCTACCGGTGATGCGCAGCCGGTAGGTGGTTGGGAAGCATTTTCTGCATTTGTATCGACGCATTATTCTGGCGTAAATACGGAAAAGCGGTTAAAGGTTCGCTTCAAAGTGGGACAAGATGGGCTTCCATATGATATACAGCCACAGGTAGGCAAGAATCAGCCAATCTATGAAGAGATCATACAGGTTTTACAGAAAGGCCCGAAGTGGGAAGGAAAAGAGGGGCGTATTGAAATTGTTTTTCCGGAGTAGAGCGGCTGTAAAAACACATGGATTCGCTCGCGATTTGTATTTTACAAAAAAGTTCGTAACTTTCTGTTGATAAAATAGTTGTCATTTTTGTTGAACGAATAATAATAGAAAGATGATGGTTTCGAAAATTATTGGTTTCATCGCGCTGTTGTTTATATTTCCTTACGCTGAAAAAAACGACCGCCTCAATCAGATCAACAAATTTCTGAACGGAAATTGGGTTATTGAGGAAACAGCCGATTCACGCTTACAAAGCATGCATTTTTTTGGAGGAGATTGTATTAATTTTACTTTTCGTGACAATCCACATGCCCAGAGTATCCTCAAAAAATATGAATACGTCAATGTGGATGATTACCCACAGCATATTTCATTGAATGTTTATACGAAAGATCTCGTATCAGATAAAAAACTAACGGAGAGCCCCTTCCATATTGAAATAATGGATAAAAATACGATCAAGGTAACTAGTAAACTTGGGGAAATTAATACGCTTAAAAGAAAACCAAGAAACGCGAGGGATATTCATATAAGGTGATTAAATTCACGTAAAGCAACGAGGCAGCCTTACATAAGGCTGCCTCGTTGCTTTAAAACTCCTTTTTACTTAGAAAGGTAAGTCGTCATCATCAGCACCTGAAGACGATATATCGACAGGAGGCATGTCCATTTGACCTGGTGCTTGCGCCTGTTGTGCTGTATTGGCAAGTTTTGTGACTCGCCATGCAACTAAGGAATTAAAATATGTGGTAACCCCTTCTTTATTAGTCCAGGGGCGTCCACGTAAGTTAAACGAAACCTCTATATCATCGCCAACGGCTAAGTTATCAAATATACTAACGCGGTCTTGCGTTGCCTCAAAGCGAATGTATTCTACAAATTGTGGGTTTTCTGCGTAAGCAACGATCAAATCTCTTTTTTTGAAAGATTCAGTGACCTGTTGCGTAGCGCCTATCTCATGAACTTTTCCTCTTATTTCCATATCAAAAACGTATTAAACTGTAAAATTAAGCATTTTTTGCTAAGCAGAATAAGTAACTTTGCAAAAAGATGATGGAAGTTTTCAACACCCCCAATAAAGTTATTATCACGTGCAACAGACGCTTGTCGCCTTATTTAGCGCAAGAAGTGGAAGCACTAGGCTTTGATATTGTCCGTACCTTTAATACAGGCGTAGAGGTCAATGCCTCTATAAATGAATGTATTCGGCTGAATCTGAACCTGCGTGTGGCGAGTCAGGTTCTTTATGAAATAAAATCTTTTCGTGCAAGGAATGCTGATGAGCTTTATAAAGCGCTCGTGACTATCGCATGGGAAGAGCTGATACCGTTTGATGGGTATTTCTCGGTGACATCCAATGTGCACAATGAGACCATTACGACACCGCTCTTTGCGAATGTCAAGGTAAAAGATGCGATTGTAGATCGTATCAAGGATAAAAAAGGCGTACGTCCTAATACCGGGCCGGAACTAAACCGGGCGGTTATCCATCTGCACTGGATAGATGATAGGGCAGAGATTTTTTTAGATACGTCCGGCGAGACACTCGCCAAGCATGGCTATCGGAAACATCCCGGCAAAGCGCCCATGCTGGAAGCACTTGCTACCGCAACTATTATGGCTACCCAGTGGGATGGTCAATCACCGTTCATAAACCCGATGTGCGGTTCGGGAACGCTAGCCATTGAAGCAGCCCTCATGGCACAAAAACGTATGCCCGGTCTACAACGGATGAATTATTCTTTCATGCATTTTATCGGCTACGATGAGGAGGTTTTTTTTGAGGAACGTCGTCGACTGAAAGACTTGACGGACAAAAAAAATCTCCCGCTTATTATCGCTTCGGATATATCCGATGTGGCGATAGAGATCGCGAAATCGAATGCAAGGACGGCAGGCGTGGAGCATCTAATTACCTTTGAAGTAGGCGATTTTGCAAAAACGACCGTCCCCAAAGAAAACGGCGTTATCATGTTTAACCCCGAATATGGCGAGCGTCTAGGTGTGCACGCTAAGCTGGAAGCAACCTATAAGCGGATCGGCGACTTTATGAAGCAGGAGTGCAAGGGATATCGTGGTTATATATTTACTGGAAATCTTGATTTGGCAAAAAAAATCGGCTTGCAAGCTTCCCGGAGGTTCGAGTTTTTTAGCGGTAAACTAGATTGTAGGTTACTGCAATACGAATTGTATGAAGGTTCGAAAGATAAATTGTCTGAATCAAAAACAAGCAAAGATGCAGACGAAAGTCCAACAGGGAGTAAGATACATAAACTCATCCGGGTACAGGATAAAAAATGATAGATGACAAGACGATTATCCAGCGAACAGCGGTATTCGTACAGGAAAAGCTGAGAAATGCCGAAGCAGGTCATGATTGGTGGCATATTCAGCGTGTATGGAATAATACGAAGCTGATTCTACAAACCGAGGAAGCTGATGCGCTGGTTTGTGAATTGACTGCTTTGCTGCATGACATTGCCGACAGCAAGTTTCATCATGGCGATGAACAGGTAGGGCCACGTATTGCAGGCGAGTTCCTACATAGCTTGGGCTTAGATGATAGTCGGATAGAACATGTACAGCAGATTATATTCAACATGTCGTACAAAGCGTCTTTAGGACAAATTGATTTTCATTCCAAGGAATTAGAGATTGTGCAAGATGCGGATCGTTTGGATGCCATTGGAGCAATTGGTATTGCGCGGGCTTTCCATTACGGTGGGTTTAAAAATAGAGAAATATATAACCCCAATATTCCACCTCAAAAACAACTGAGTAAGGAAGCCTATAAAAATACGACGGCACCCACCGTCAACCATTTTTACGAAAAACTATTGCTGTTGCGGGATAAGATGAATACCGATACAGCGAAGCAGATTGCCAAGCATCGCCATTATTTTATGGAATCCTTTTTGCAACAATTTTATGGCGAATGGAACGGAGAAAGGTGATTTAACACTATCTTAATCGGAATTGGGTATATTCGTAGAAATTAAATAATAGATCAATCAAAAGTATACCTTATTCATGTATGATATGAAAGCAACACTAGTAATCTTCACCTTATTAACGGTTATGCACATGGGAGCTACGGCGCAAACAGAAATGATCGCGCATCGCGGATCTTGGAAAAATACCGAGGTGCCGCAAAACTCAATCGCGTCCTTAAATAAAGCAGTCGAGCAAAAAGCTTGGGGTACAGAGTTTGACGTACATCTAACAAAAGATGATATATTGGTTGTAACCCATGACCAAGACTTTTATGGAATAGACATAGCGACCTCAACCTACGAAGAATTGCTTGCTAAAAAACATTCCAACGGAGAAAGCATTCCCACTGCAGAGGAATATCTAAAAGAGGGGCTGAAGCAGAAAAAAACCAAGTTGATTTATGAGCTTAAGACAAATAAGCTCGGTACAGAAAGAACGTTAAAAGCAGCAGAGCTATCGGTGGCTTTAGTAAAGAAGTTGAAAGCTGGAAAACAAGTGGAATATATCGCGTTCAGTTACGATGCCTGTTTGATACTTAAAGAGTTGGATAAGAAAGCAAAAGTTCACTACCTCAATGGCGATAAATCCCCGCAGGAAATAAAAGCCGCAGGCTTGAGCGGGCTGGACTATCATTTGTCGGTTTATAAGAAACACCCCGAGTGGATCGGAGAGGCAAAGAAATTAGGACTTAAAACCAATGTATGGACGGTGAACCGGGAGGATGATATGCATCATTTTATAGAACAGAAGATTGACTACATCACAACGGACGAACCGGAATTACTCAATAGCATTCTAAAAAAATAATATTCGATGTATCGTTTAAGAATAAGTATTCTTGCCAGTATTGTCCTTTTTGTTACAGCCACGTTTGCACAAGAGAACCAGGATTCCATAGCAGTCGTTACCAAAGATTGGAAAAAAACGAAAGTGAAAAAAGGGGTTATATGGAAACAAGGACATTTTAATAATCTCTTTGACAGCGAACAGGAGATTAACTATGTGGAAATCGACCTTAAAAAGAATTTAAAGAAACTTTATTTCGCTGCAGAGTCTTCCGAGTTGACACCCACTTCACAATTGGCATTGGAACACCACGCATTGGTGGCAGTAAACGGCGGTTTCTTTGACATGAAAAATGGTGGTGCAACTGATTTTATTCAAGTAGATAATAAAGTCGTCAACCATACTAGAAAAAAATCAGATCGAGGTAATGCGTTGCTTTTGGTTTCGAAAAAAGAGGTAAAGATCAAAGCGGCAACCGACACTCTATATGAGGCGGGACGCTATCCAAACGTCATGCTTTCCGGTCCGTTACTTATAGCGGATAGCAGTCCTTATCCATTAACCAAAAATGCCTTTAACGACAACAGGCACCCGCGTACGGCGATTGCATTGACAGGAGATGATAAATTGCTCCTATTTGTTGTCGACGGAAGGAATAAATCTTCGCATGGTATGAACCTCCACGAACTGTCGAGTATATTACGCTGGCTGGGGGCGAAAGACGCAATGAATCTTGATGGCGGAGGTAGCTCCACATTGTATATAAAAGGAGCTACAGAAAATGGTGTAGTGAACTACCCGTCTGATAATAAACAGTTTGATCATGAAGGCGAACGCGCCGTTGCCAATATTATATATGTCAAATAACACTATTTATATGCTATGAAAAAGATCTCTTTATCAATATTATTCCTTTTAGGTTTTTTTTACATTTTGTCAGCACAAGAGCTGACGGTAGCTTCTTTTAATATACGTCTGAAAACAACATCGGATGTTGGGAACTTATGGGATGATAGGAAGCATGCGGTAACCAATCTTATCCAATTTCATGAATTTGATATCTTTGGTATCCAGGAAGGGTTTTACGAACAGGTGCAGGATATGAAGAACCAGTTGCCCGGTTTTGAATACATTGGCGTGGGTCGTGATGATGGTGCGCAGAAAGGAGAGCACTCGGCTGTCTTCTTTAATAAGCAACGCTTTAAATTGATAAAAGATGGAACGTTTTGGCTTTCCGCTACAGATACGGAGAAACCTAACAAAGGATGGGATGCCGCTTTGCCAAGAATCTGTACATGGGGTGTATTTGAAGACAACCAAAATAGCAAACAATTTATCTTCATGAATACACATTTTGATCACATAGGTGTGGAGGCACGCCGTGAAAGTGCAAAGCTTATCTTAGAGAAAGCAAAGGAACTAGCAGGAGATTTACCTATTATCTTAACCGGTGATTTCAATGTAGATGAAACCAATGAAGCATACTTTACGCTTGCAAAAAGTGGGATTGTACGAGATGCACATGAACTGGCGAAAATGGTGTATGAACCTAACTCCTCATTTAACGCGTGGGGAAAAGGACTTAAGCCCAAGCAGCGCATCGATCATATTTTTATTACAAAACCATTCAACGTACATAAATATGGTATCTTAACAGATACATATATGGGCAAATTCCCTTCGGATCATTTTCCTGTGGTTAGTGTGCTACATTGGTAAACCAATAACGAAGCTTACATGAATTAATCTCATATATTAATTCATGTAAGCTTGGTTGCCATTAAAAACAAGTTGTTGTTATAACGAAAAATATTTTGATGGGTTGAGTTTTCTGTTATGTAAGAGAACTTCATAATGTAGATGAGGACCGGTGCTCCGACCCGTGCTACCCAATAAGCCAACGATATCTCCTGCTTCCACTGCCTGTCCTTTTTTTACGCGTGTACGGGTCAGATGTGCATAGCGGGTTTCGTATCCGTTTTTATGTTTTACCATGACCACGTATCCATAAGCTCCTTTCCAGCCTGCAAAAGTAACCTTGCCTGTTGCTGTTGCTTTCACAGGATCTCCTGTTCTTCCTTTCAAATCCACACCGGAATGCATTTCACGACCTCGGTTTGTAAAAGGATTCCGACGATATCCATAGGGCGATGTGACTCGTCCGTGATGTGGCCGGCCAAGCGGTAAACCATCTAATTTGGATTCTAGGTCTTCTAATTGCTTTTTGTAGAAAACGGAAAGCTCCGCCAAATCGTCTTCACCCTTTTCAACGGGGCCTCCCATATTCGGATTCATCTTAATTTCCTTCAGTCCCCGCTTTTTCATCTTCTGATTGATGCGGTCAATGGCGCTGTCGATAGAGTTGAACGATTTCTTTATTTCCTCGGTCGTAAGCTGATTGTTGAACTCGTCCAATTCCAATAAACGGTTTTCAGCTTTCAACTTATTTATTTTTTGGTCATAAACCTTTATATATTTTTCAGATGTCCTTTGTTTAACCACATACACCACAGATAATACCGTTATAGCGGTGAGGGTGATGAAGGAACATAGAACCTTTTTCCAGTGGGTGACGACGAACGTGGGTACCTGCATTCTCTTGGTAGATGTACCATCCGGTTCGACGAAAAGCACGGCGGTTTTTTTCTTTAGCATGAGCCTCAACAATAAAAACTTTTATGATACGAAAGCACAAAGGTAATGTATCAAGCTGTTTGTAGTCAATATTTTACAAATTTTAACATTTTTTAGGACTCTTTTTATTGTAGAAAAATAAGCAACTTTGTGCATGTCGTTCGCTGAAAAACTGATGAATTGGTACCGAGATAAAGGGCGTGATTTGCCTTGGAGAACCACGCATGACGCTTATATTATATGGCTTTCGGAGATTATTTTACAACAGACGAGGGTGGAGCAGGGGACGCCCTATTTCCATCGTTTTGTAGATGCGTTTCCAATTGTAACAAAATTTGCAGAAGCAGACGAAGAAGATATCCTGCGGCTGTGGCAAGGTTTGGGATATTACTCGCGTGCCCGGAATATGCATAAAGCAGCCAAAATGGTAGTAGAAGAGTTCCAAGGGGTATTCCCTAATGCCTATGAGGAAGCTATTCGCCTACCGGGCGTTGGAGAATATACAGCGGCAGCTATTGCATCTTTTTCGGTAAATGAGCCGAGAGCGGTAGTCGACGGAAATGTATATCGGGTGTTGGCACGCTACTTTGGGATAAAGGAACCTATTAATTCTACGGAAGGAAAAAAAACGTTTGCAGAGGTCGCGCAAGAGATGCTTGATAAGGATAGCCCGGGCATATATAACCAAGCCATTATGGATTTTGGAGCTTTGCAATGCAAGCCTAAGAACCCACTATGTGAGGATTGTATTTTTCGTGTGGAATGTTTCGCGTTCCGAAATGGTTTAGTTGATGTGCTACCGGTGAAGTTAAAAGGGAAAGTAAGTCGCAATAGATATTTCCATTACTTTATTGTAAAGGAAAACGACAGAATTTTGATGTCAAAGCGAGGAGAAAGAGATGTGTGGACAAACCTTTATGAGTTTCCGATGATAGAGACAGCTGAAGACATGCTGATGCCAGACTTGATGACATATACGGATTTTGTCCAATACTTTGAAGAGAGCACTGTTTTGGAAGCTGTTGGCAGGCAGGTAAAGCATATACTAAGCCATCAGAACATTTACGCACGCTTTTATATAGTCGAGGATTCCAGATCTTTGAAAAAGAAAAAAAAGGACTGGAATTACCATTATTGCGAAAAAATAGATAAATTAGCTAAACATAAACTTATATTCTCTTTTCTGGAAAAAAATGTTCATCTCATCTCAGCTAAACAACCGTAGTGAAATCATAGATGTTCTTTCTAACCATAGAGCATATTGTTTATAAAAGGTTTACAATTCCTAAATTATAAATTATGGCAAGTGTTAACAAAGTGATTTTAGTGGGGCATTTGGGGAAAGATCCCGAAGTACGTTATTTAGATAACAATGTCTCCGTTTGCAGTTTTCCTTTCGCGACTTCTGAAACGTACACGAAAGATGGTGTACGGATTAAACATACCGAATGGCACAATATCGTCATGTGGCGTAACCTAGCAGAGATGGCGGTTAAATATCTTCAAAAGGGGAAATTGGCTTATATAGAGGGTCGGCTGCGAACCCGAAATTATGAAGATAAAGAAGGAACGCGTCGATATGTTACGGAGATTGTCGGTGAAAGTTTCAAACTCTTGGGACGGCCTTCTGATTTTGGACAAACGGGAAAGTTCACATCGCAGGAAGGGGAAAAAAATGATGGTGAAAAAGAAGAAGAGGTCGATTTTACCGAAAACAATGACGATGCAGATGGCTTGCCTTTTTAGAATGCCATAAGAATATTTTAATATTTTGCCGTATCTTTGGCAATATGTTGCAGGACAAAATTAAGCAGTTTACAGAAGAAATAAAGAAGTTTACTCCCGCGTCGGCAGTTGATGTGGAAAATTTTCGTTTAAAGTTTTTAGTTGCCAAAGGTATCGTTAAAGCGTTATTTGAGGAATTTAAAACGGTATCAGCGGAGGAAAAACGTACGCTGGGTAAAGTTTTAAACGAATTTAAACAACTGGCTGAAAAAACATATAGCGACGCTCAGGCACAATTTGCGCATACAGAAAAGATGTCGCAACGTGAGGAGGGGGACTTAACACTCCCTGGAGAAGGCTTCCAGCTGGGGTCTCGGCATCCACTATCGTTGGTGCGAAAAGAAATTGTGGAAATCTTTAAAAAATTAGGTTTTATCGTAGCTGAAGGGCCTGAGATTGAAGATGATTGGCATAACTTCTCTGCACTCAATTTTCCTCCCGAACACCCTGCTCGTGATATGCAAGATACCTTTTTCGTAGAAAAGAAAGAGGGCAATGACATCGCGCTACGTACACATACCTCTTCTGTTCAGGTTCGCTTAATGGAAATGGGAAAACCGCCCTTCCGCGCTATTATGCCGGGGCGTGTTTATAGAAATGAAGCGATATCCGCTCGGGCGCATTGCTTTTTCCATCAAGTAGAGGGGTTGTATGTAGACGAAAATGTCTCTTTTGCAGATTTGAAGCAAACATTGTTTCATTTCGTGCAAGAACTATACGGCGAAGGCACAAAAGTACGTTTCCGTCCTTCTTATTTTCCCTTCACCGAACCGTCTGCTGAGATGGATATTTCCTGTACAATATGTAAAGGAGAAGGATGCCAGCTCTGTAAATATTCGGGGTGGGTGGAGATATTAGGATGCGGTATGGTAGATCCAAATGTGTTGGAGAACTGCGGGATCGATAGTAAGAAATATTCCGGTTTTGCTTTTGGCATGGGTATCGAACGGATAACAAATTTGAAATACGAAATTCGGGATTTGCGCTTGTTCTCTGAGAACGATGTCCGCTTCTTATCCCAGTTTGAGACAGAACTTGTGTAACCTCCCAAATTAATATATGGAGCCTGACCAGGTCATATTATCAATTAAGAAATCCGCACGTGAACTTTTTCGACGATACGGATATAACAAAACTAGTGTAAATGAACTGGCGAAACAGGCGCGTATAGCAAAAGCGACATTTTATAAGCATTTCGCCAGTAAAGAGCTTATTCTGCATGCAGTACTGATGGATTATATTCGGGAAAACGTAGAAGATATCCTGAATAAAAATATCCGGGAAAAAGATCTTTCTACTTTTCTGGCGAATACGATTCTTCGTGTAAGTCGTGTAACGTATACCGTCTGTAACGAGTTTGTAGGGTGGGAGTTTATCCGGGAATCGGCCAATGCACAAGAATACTTGAAAATACTTTCTGATGATTTAGAATTTCTACTGCTTAGTTCTTTTATACAAAACGAAACCATTGCACTAACCGTACCCGAAGAAAGATTAACCTTCCTTATCAAATCCAGTAAAAATATTGTCTTTTCATTTGCTTTTACCTCGGTAACAGATGCCGATGTACGCAAAAACTTTATTTCTTTTCAGAAGGAAATCCTCCCTTATCTGGTACAAGCAACATTGCTGGAATCATAGCTCTTCTTCTTTTTTGCAAAAAAAAAGAACATAAAAAAACCGTACTTTTGCACCCATTATGGGTAGACGAATTCCACAAGACAAGCGGTTTGTATCCGATGTTCACATTGTTGATATAGCGGAAGAAGGCAAAGGGGTTGCCAGACACGACGAATTAGTGCTGTTTATTGAGCAGGCTGTGCCTGGGGATGTCGCCGATGTAGAGCTGTTCCGCAAGAAGAAAAATTTTGCGGAGGGGCGTTTGGTGGCATTAAAGGAAACTTCGAAATACCGCACAGATCCTTTTTGCCCACATTTCGGTGTATGTGGAGGGTGTAAGTGGCAACATATGGAATACTCCGCACAGCTGTTGTTTAAGCAGCAATACGTTGAAAATGCCCTAAAGCGCTTAGGTAAAGTAGATATTTCTCCCATGGAACCTATTCTTGCCTCAGCCGAAACAGCATATTATAGGAATAAACTGGAGTTTACATTTTCCAATAAACGGTGGTTGACGTCGGTGGACGAAGAAACAAAACCAGACGATCTAAACGCTCTTGGGTTTCACGTACCGGGGAGATTCGATAAGATTTTAGATATCGATCATTGCTTTCTGCAACAAGATCCATCCAACATAATTCGAAATGCAGTACGCCATTTTGCCATAGCTCAGGGAATCTCTTTTTATGATCTGCGTGCACATGAAGGCGCTTTGCGTAATCTGATTGTCCGTATATCGTCCACGGGAGAAGTGATGGTAATTGTCGTTTTTGCGTATCCGGAAGAAGGGCAGGTCGACGCATTAATGAACTATGTCAACGAGCAGTTTCCAACGCTTACGTCACTGCTGTACATTATTAATCAAAAACGTAACGATACTATCTTTGATCAAGATATCCAGACCTTTAATGGCCGTGACTTTATATATGAAGAGATGGAAGGATTGAAGTTTAAAGTCGGGCCAAAGTCTTTTTATCAAACTAATTCTGCGCAAGCGTATGAGTTGTATAAGATAACACGAGACTTTGCCGGTTTAAAAGGAGATGAATTGGTATATGATTTGTACACTGGAGCAGGAACAATTGCCAATTTTGTGGCACGTATGGCGCGGGAAGTTGTGGGTGTGGAGTATGTGCCGTCTGCCATTGAAGATGCGAAGATCAATTCCCAGATAAATGGGATTGGCAATACAAAGTTCTATGCAGGAGATATGAAAGATGTGCTGACGGAAGATTTTGTACGGGAACATGGTAGGCCGGATGTTGTGATCACAGATCCCCCACGTGCAGGCATGCATTCGGATGTTGTGAGCCGCATTTTAGAAATGGAAGCTAAAAAGATAGTGTATGTAAGCTGCAATGCTGCAACTCAAGCACGTGACTTGGTTTTATTGCAAGAAAAATACGATGTAGAACGTATTAAGCCCGTGGATATGTTTCCACATACGCAACACGTAGAAAATGTGGTGTTGTTGGTTTTGAAAACTCGTAATCCGTAACATAGTGGTAAATCAAGAACAGCGAACCCGCTAGTTGGCGGATTCATTGAAGATAATCACGAACTTAAAAGCATCAATATGGACATAGAAGATTTAATGGGAAGAATAGGGTCTGCGGATGACCCAACTGCAAACAGCCCACTCAAGAGCTTGAAAGTTGATTTGGATTTCTACAGTGATTCCATAAAGGAAGTAGCTACCGAGATGATAGCAGAAGGATACACGCTATATCCTATTTTTATAGCCCATCAACACGAGGTAAGTATCGGAGAGCTATTGTTGAATAAAGATGAACTAAACACACAGTGGACGATTAATGTAAGCTCATTGGAAGAGTTTGTCGATCGTGGACTTGTCAAGGACGACCGGAAAGATTATTTTACGAAACATTTCAAAAATACCAACGAATATATGTGTCTCTTTGTTATCGTACCTGAGGGGGCGAACTTTGTTTTTTATCCGTACAAATAATTTTGGTGATTAGGACACAATTATAGACGGGTACTAAATAGATTTAAAACTTTTTAACATTGGTTAGTCTAAACATTTACTAAATTTATATGAATGTATATAAATGACAAATATATTTGTTTACTCGTAAGTTTGATGCTCCTTCTACTTACAGTAACACCAAGCACATACGCACAGCAATCTATTGGGGTTTCAGGTATTGTGGTGGAAAAGGGTGGAAATGCACGCCTATCTGATGTCAATGTAATCAACCTACGTACGAAAAAACGTGCGCAAACAAATACATTCGGTGTATTTATTATTGAGGCGTCTGTCGGAGATAGTCTTTCTTTGACAAAAACAGGTTATGGACCTATAAAAACGGTTTTGCAAACTGCGGAAGACATCCTTATAGAGATGCAGGCGGGTTTGACAATTGAAACCGTTGTCGTGAGTCGGATGAGTAAGGAAGCGGAGATGCGGGATATGTTAGATGATTATCGTAAGAAAGGGGTCTATAACGGTGGTAAGAATACGGTCGGTACTTATTTAGGAAGCCCTGCAACGGCATTATATAATTTGTTTGGACGTGATGCAAAGAATGCGAAACGGTTTGCCAACTTAATGGACAGAGAGCTTGAAGAAGGCCATGTAGATCGAGTTTTTAACAAAACCACTGTGCGTTCAGTGATTGACTTGGATGGTGATGAGCTTCAGTCATTTATGGATATGTACCGTCCGTCCTACAGTATGGTTAGGAATTGGGGACAATATGATTTCATGCATTATGTAAAACGTTCCTTCGAAGCTTGGGATAAAAATGGTCGCCCTCGTTCCGAACGTCTGCCGAAACTCGACATTCCTCCACAAGAACGATAATTCTTTTTATTTTCATTTAGTTTATACCACGATTGCCTTATTTTGGCATTTACTTTGTTTATCTCAAAGTAATTAAGTGAAACTAGAAAATATTTGATTATGAAACTCAATAGAAAAATAGCTGTATATGGCTTATCAGTAGCCACTTCAGCGATGTTGTTTGCTAGTTGTGCTGCTGTACAAAATACCAGTAACACAACAAAGGGGGCTGCTATCGGAACGGCTGCAGGAGCTGGTTTGGGAGCATTAATTGGAGGTAAGGCTGGTAATACAGCCGTAGGAGCTATTGCAGGTGCCGCCATTGGTGGTGTAGCGGGTGGTCTGATCGGTAAAAAAATGGATAGACAGGCGAAGGAAATAGAAAATACCGTAGCAGGGGCAGAAGTTATTAAAGCCGACGAAGGTATCATTGTAAAATTTGACGAAGGTATTTTATTCGATTTCAATAGCTCAACGCTGAAATCTGCGGCTAAAACGAACATCGCTAAACTGGTAGAGACGTTGAATAAAGAACCAGGTACGGATATTTTGGTGCTTGGTCATACGGATAACATTGGTACACTGGCCGCGAACCAGAAAGTTTCGGATGCCAGAGCAGCATCTGTTAAAGCCTACGCTGTTTCGCAGGGATTGAGTGGTTCGCGCATAAAAACTGAAGGTAAAAACTATTCAGAACCGATCGCTTCGAACGATACAGATGCCGGACGCGCTGAAAACCGTCGCGTGGAGATCGTGATTGTTGCCGGTGATCAGATGGTGAAAGAAGCACAGGCTGAAGCGAAAAATTAAGCTTAGTACTTTATATATAATGAAAAGCGCTATTCTATTTGGATAGCGCTTTTTTTTACGAGCTCTGCCAAACTGTCATCAGTTTAAGTTTTTATTCTTAACTTTGTAGTCTTTTAGTTGATGCTATGATAGAATTACAACACACGACAAAAACACACGACGAATCTCGTCAAGGTGAGGCTTTGGATATGCTTCCGACAGGGAAATCGACAGGAAGAAAACTATATATCGAAAGCTACGGCTGCCAGATGAATTTTTCTGATAGCGAGATCGTTGCTTCCATTCTATTGGATAACGGTTTTGAAACAACCAAAGATTATAAAGAAGCTGATGTTGTGTTTATCAATACTTGCTCTATCCGGGAAAACGCAGAACAGCGTGTGCGAAATAGGTTGAAAGAATTTGAATCTGTCAAAGCGAAGAATCCGGGTATGGTAGTCGGTGTTTTAGGCTGCATGGCCGAGCGGTTGAAATCAAAATTCCTTGAAGAAGAGAAGCTGGTTGATGTCGTAGTAGGGCCGGACGCCTATCGTGATTTGCCCAATTTGATTGATAAGGTTGACGACGGAAATAAAGCGGTAAATGTATTGCTTTCCAGAGAGGAGACCTATGCAGATATTAGTCCGGTACGGTTGAATTCCAACGGTATTTCTGCGTTTATTTCCATTATGCGCGGCTGCGACAATATGTGTTCATTTTGTGTAGTTCCCTTTACACGGGGGCGCGAAAGAAGTCGTGACTGTCATTCTATTGTGAAAGAAGCGCAGGATTTGTTTAACGCAGGCTATCGGGAAGTTACCTTGTTGGGGCAGAATGTCGATTCATATAAATATACAAAACCAGTAACAGAAGGCGAGACGCCGGCACCGCCGGTGAACTTTGCCCAGCTCTTAGCTATGGTGGCGGAAGTAAGTCCGGAACTTCGCGTACGCTTCTCTACGTCGCATCCAAAAGATATTACCGATGAAGTATTGCATACCATGGCACGTTACGAAAATATTTGTAAATACATACACCTACCAGTACAGTCCGGGAACTCCCGGGTATTGGAATTGATGAACCGTACCTACGATAGGGAATGGTATATGGATAGGGTCAATGCCATCCGTCGTATTATTCCAACATGTGGTATATCTACTGATGTGATCACAGGATTCTGTACTGAAACGGAAGAAGAACATCAGGAAACCCTCTCGATGATGGATTATGTAAAATATGATTTTGCCTATATGTTTGCTTATTCCGAGCGACCAGGTACATTGGCGGCGAAACGTTATGAAGATGACGTACCGGAAGATGTGAAGAAAAGACGATTAACGGAGGTAGTGAACAAGCAACAGGAGCATAGTCTTTATCGTCTACAAAATTTTGTGGGTAACGTGCAGAAAGTGCTTATCGAAGGATTTTCAAAACGTTCGGATCAGGATTATTGTGGTCGGAACGACCAAAATACGATGGTTGTTTTTCCTGTTGATGAACGTTTCAAACCAGGGCAATACGTCCATGTATTGGCTGAACGTTGTACATCCGCAACGTTGATCGGCAGAATTGTGGATTAAGGATATAGACACATTGCGGATTACAAACCGGGCTTCTAAGCTCACTGAAAGTAAACAAGATTCACGAGTCACGAATAAAAATGGATATTCAAGATATTAAAAATAGATTTGGGATCATTGGTAATTCACCATTGCTGAATCGAGCAATTGATGTCGCTTGGCAGGTAGCACCAACAGATATATCTGTATTAATACAAGGAGAAAGCGGATCAGGTAAAGAGGTTTTTTCGCATATTATCCACCAACTAAGCGCGAGAAAACATGGGCCTTTTATTGCTGTAAACTGTGGTGCGATCCCAGAAGGAACGATAGACTCTGAATTGTTTGGTCACGAAAAGGGTTCGTTTACCGGTGCGCATGAAGCACGGAAAGGATATTTTGAAGTTGTGGATGGTGGGACTATTTTTTTGGACGAGGTAGGCGAGCTTCCTTTGGGTACGCAAGCCAGATTGCTACGAGTATTGGAAACCGGCGAATACATCCGTGTAGGGTCTTCAAAAGTGCAAAAAACAAACGTACGGGTAGTTGCCGCAACGAATGTTGATGTGTATGAAGCTGTAAAGAAAGGTAAATTTAGAGAAGACTTGTATTATCGTTTGAATACCGTTCCATTGCGAATCCCTTCTTTGCGAGAACGTAAAGAAGATATCAATCTGCTCTTTAGGAAATTCATTGTTGATTTCTCCGATAAATACAGATCTCCTGGGGTGCAATTGACACCAGATGCGCAGGAAACACTTATGAACTATAGCTGGCCTGGAAATGTGAGACAATTAAAGAATATTGCCGAACAGATTGCAGTGTTGGAAAAGGAGCGTGTTGTCGATTCTACCATACTAACAAAATACTTGCCGATAGAGCAACCGGTATCGTCATTGCCCGTCTTTGTTAAAGATGCAGGAAAAGAAGACTTTTCAGAACGAGATTTATTATATAAAGTCCTTTTTGACATGAAAAAGGATATGGTGGATCTGAAAAAATTGGTGGTAGAGCTTCTCAAAGAAGGCGTAACCCCAGGTACTTATGAGCAAAATTCGCCGTATATTAATCAGCTTTATAATGAAGTCAAGCCTTCTGGAGGCTATTTAGGGGAGGAGGGCGTACATCCCACCTTGACCATTCATAATCCTAATCAAGGCGCGAAAGGTAATGATTATATGTCGTATGACGATCAAGATGCGGAAGAGGTAGAGGAGTCTCTTTCTTTGGTCGAGAAAGAATCAGATTTGATTAAGAAGGCGTTGAAAAAGCATAAAGGTAAGCGTAAGGCAGCGGCTCGTGAATTGGGGATTTCCGAACGTACATTGTATAGAAAAATCAAGGATTTAAATTTAGATTGATGAATACTATGAGAAAGCGGAATGTGTTTATATTTCCTTTATTGGCAATTGCGATATGCCTCCTAATTAATGGCTGTGGTGTAAAATACGGTTTTACGGGAGGTTCCATTCCACAGAATATGAAAACGGTGCATGTGGCCTATTTCGAAAATATTGCGCCGATGGTCTACCAAACTCTCGGACAGAACTTTACCGAAGGACTAAAAGAGCGTATTCGAAATCAATCGAGATTAAGCCAAGTTAACGGGGAAGCCGACGCCATGTTTGAAGGTGTTATCACCGGGTATGATATAGCTCCTGCAGCGGTGGAAGCGAATACAGACCGTGCCGCCTTGAACCGCTTGACTATTACAGTTAAGGTAAAATATACAAACCGTTTGGATGAAACGGGGGAGAGTAATTTTGAACAATCCTTTTCACAGTTTAGAGAGTTTTCAGGCTTGATACAAAATCAGGAAGAAAACCTGACAAGAGAAATTATTAATTTACTGACGGAAGATATTTATAATAGAGCATTTGCTAACTGGTAGAATAGTATGGGAAATCAAGGATCGTCATTTACACATTTATATCACCAAGCTTTGGTCAATCCAAAGGATATCCCCTTGACTGATTTTGAGCAATTGCTTGCACGATATCCCTATTCACAACCGTTGCATTTTGCCTTTGAAAGACGTAGATTTTTGAAAGGGGAACAAACGGGGCATTTAGAAAAACGGGCAATTCTGTTGGCAAATAATGCTAATTGGCTAGCGGAATATGTTCAATTGCCCGTCGAAGAAATTCCGGTAGTAGAAGTGGAGGATGATGATTATGTGCCCTTTGAAGATATAGCGGCGGCGTCTGAAGAAATGGAAGGCCCTCCTATAGGAGAGAGCTTAGAGGAAGAAGAGGAAGATAAAGATGTCTTAGAAACGTTGGTTCAAGAGGGCATAGGTGGAGGAGATTATTTTGCTGTTCATGCTAAGGATATACATTTTGAGCAACTAGAAGAACAAGTTGCTGAAGAAGAAGATCGAGCTGAAGACACAAGAAAAGAAGAAAACATTAGCCTATATAATGATGAGTTAATGCCTTATAGCTTCCGTTGGTGGTTACATAAGACCCGACTGGAGCATGCTGACACGTATCAGCCATTTGCAAGTCCGAAGTTCCCAGTCGCAAATAAATCATCGTTTGACCCTGCGGAATTGGATCGCGTTATCCTAGATCAACAAATTCGGGAGCATATTATCCACTTGCAGAACCCGGAAGATAAGCTTAGCGATGAGGTGAAACAGCGCGAATCACCCTCCAATGGACCAAGTAAGGTAACAGAAGTAATTGAACGTTTTATTCGAGAAGAACCGCAAATACAGCCTCCGCAGCCGGAAAATCTAAATGTAGAAAATAAAGCAAGAAAGAGCTCGGAGGAACAATTTGACTTAGTGACAGAAACGCTCGCTAGTATATACGCGGATCAAGCGATGTACGTGAAGGCGATAGAAGTTTATAAAAAATTAATTTTGAGATTTCCAGAAAAAAAATCGTATTTTGCGACCCGAATTAAGGAATTGGAAGAAAAACTATATTAACGAAATAACATAATGCAAACATTCTTAATTGTCCTGATCATATTGGCAAGTGCTTTATTGGGATTTATCGTATTGATTCAAAACCCTAAAGGGGGTGGCTTGGCATCAGGATTCGCAGGTAGCTCTAATCTGATGGGCGTACAACGTACAGGTGATTTCTTGGAAAAAGGAACATGGGGCTTGGCAATAGCGTTAATGGTATTGTGTTTAGCTATGAATATTTTAGGACCATCAACAGGAGGAAGAGCAGGTGGTTTGGGTGATCAGATTGATGCTCCGGCACAGACTTCTCCTTTAAACCTTAATCCGAATCCAACACAACAGGAAACAGCACCTGTGACGGAAACACCTGCGCCGACAGCACCTGCAGATAGCGCAAACTAAGACGAAGTTCATAGGTATTGGAAGACCTTGCAGATTGCCTGCAAGGTCTTTTTTTGAAATACTGTCTCGTTTAATATGACAGGATGACACGGGTAAGGGAAAAAATGGCAACAATTTCCTTGTTTCTTCGTTTGGCATAGTTGGTGATAGGGAAGAAGAGAAGAATTTAAAATCAAACATCAAATAAAAAATAAACTAGATTACTATGGCATTAAGTATTAAACCTATCGGAGACAGAGTTGTCGTAGAGGCAGCTCCCGCAGAAGAAAAAACAGCATCAGGGATCTACATTCCAGACACAGCAAAAGAGAAACCTTCTCAAGGTACTATCGTTGCGGTAGGAACGGGTAAACCAGAAGAGCCTTTAACTGTTAAAGTGGGCGATAAAGTTTTATATGGCAAATATGCTGGTACGGAGATTACTTACGAAGGTAAAGAGTATTTAATCATGCGTGAATCTGACATTTACGCGGTGTTGTAAGTCAAAGGTAAAATCAATATTAAAAAAGGAGTTAGAAAAATCTAAATACTTTGTACTAACTACTAAAGAGTAATTAAAAAATGGCAAAACAAGTAAGATATAACGTAGAAGCGCGCGACGCACTGAAAAAAGGTGTGGACACCTTGGCAAATGCAGTAAAAGTAACTTTGGGTCCTAAGGGACGTAATGTAATTATCGAGAAAAAATTTGGTTCTCCTGCAATAACTAAAGATGGTGTAACCGTAGCCAAAGAAATCGAATTGAAAGATGCTTTGGAAAACATGGGTGCACAAATGGTGAAAGAGGTTGCCTCTAAAACTGCAGATCAGGCTGGTGATGGTACGACGACAGCAACTGTACTTGCACAAGCTATTGTTGCTCCAGGTTTGAAATCCGTAGCAGCGGGTGCTAACCCAATGGATTTAAAACGTGGTATCGATAAAGCGGTTGCTGCTGTTGTAGCTAACTTGCAATCGCAATCAAAAGAGGTTGGAGCTGATAATAATAAAATTAAACAAGTTGCTACAATCTCTGCAAACAATGACGAAGTAATTGGTGCTTTGATTGCTGAGGCTATGGAGAAGGTTGGAAACGATGGTGTGATCACAGTAGAAGAAGCAAAAGGTACAGAAACTGAGGTAAAAACAGTAGAAGGTATGCAGTTCGATCGTGGTTATTTGTCTCCATATTTTGTCACTAACTCTGACAAAATGGAAGCCGAGTTGGAAAACCCGTACATCTTGATTTACGACAAGAAAATCAGCAATATGAAAGAATTGTTGCCTATCTTGGAAAAACAAGTACAGACAGGCAAACCATTGTTAATTATTGCGGAAGACCTAGACGGTGAAGCATTAGCGACATTGGTAGTAAACAAAATCCGTGGTTCATTGAAAGTGGCAGCAGTTAAAGCGCCAGGTTTTGGCGACCGTCGTAAAGCGATGTTGGAAGATATCGCTATCTTAACAGGCGGTACTGTTATCTCTGAAGAAAGAGGCTACAAATTGGAGAATGCAGAACTTTCTTACCTGGGACAAGCTGAAAAAGTAGTTGTTGACAAGGATAATACAACTGTGATTAACGGTTCGGGAAATGCAGATGACATCAAAGCTCGTGTTGCACAAATCCGTTCACAAATCGAAACAACAACTTCTGACTACGATCGTGAGAAATTACAAGAGCGTTTAGCGAAATTATCTGGTGGTGTAGCTGTACTTTATGTAGGCGCAACCACAGAAGTAGAGATGAAAGAGAAGAAAGATCGTGTAGATGATGCATTGCACGCTACTCGTGCAGCGGTAGAAGAAGGTATCGTTGCTGGTGGTGGTGTGGCCTTCATCCGTGCTACAGAGGCGTTGGCAGACCTTAAAGGTGCTAACGAAGATGAAACAATCGGTATCGATATCATTAAGCGTGCTATTGAGGAGCCTCTTCGCCAAATCTGTAACAACGCAGGTATTGAAGGAGCAGTAGTTGTTCAAAAAGTAAAAGAAGGTACAGCTGACTTCGGTTATAATGCACGTACAGATGTATACGAAAACTTAATTGGTGCGGGTGTTATCGATCCGACTAAAGTTTCTCGTGTAGCTTTGGAAAATGCGGCTTCTGTTGCATCTATGCTATTAACAACAGAATGTGTATTGGCTGATGAGCCTGAAGAAAATGCAGTAGCAGGTGCTGGTGCCCCTCCAATGGGCGGCGGTATGCCAGGCATGATGTAAAATAGGAAACTTCCTATTCCATAATAGAAATAAAAGGCTTCGGAGAATTTTCTGAAGCCTTTTTGTATATGAGACCCGATTGTATTGCATATAAAAATAAAATTCTTTAGGTTTATTGTCTATAATCAAAAAATTATGCAAAAATATCATTATACGGACGGAACGAATACATTCGGTCCCTTCTCAATAGAAGAATTAAAAACCAAAGGTATTACTGCCGATACCTATGTATGGGCGGAAGGGATGCCTAATTGGGTGCTTGCTAAGAGTGTTCCGGAGTTGAGCAGCATTCTGTCAACAGGTTCACAGCCTTACTTCACAGGATCACCACAAACTCCTCCTCAATTTCCGAATACACCCGCTTCACCTTACAACCAGCGTATGGAACAGCCGCCAAAAACCTATTTGTTGGAAACGATTTTAACCACGATTTTCTGTTGTTGGCCGTTAGGTATTCCATCGATTGTTTATGCCTCACGCGTGGAAAAGAAATTCTACGCTGGAGATGTATTGGGTGCTGAGGAAGATTCTGCGAATGCAAAAAAATGGATGTGGATCAATGTCGGCGTTTGTATTGGTCTATGGGTGCTTTATTTCATTATCTTTGGTTTCGCAATGTTTGGGGCAATGATGTCCGGAGATTTTTAACATGATTTGGAGAAAGTATCGTTGGGTGCTTTTAGGAACCGGTGTGGTAGTGATGGGGGTAGCAACCTATGTTTATTATACTTATGATCCTGCTGCACATAGCTGGTTTCCGCAATGCCCGTTCAAGGCATTAACAGGATTGGACTGCCCAGGGTGTGGCTCCCAACGTGCGGTTCACGCCATATTACATGGGGATTTTCGGAAAGCACTACATCACAATGCTTTGCTTTTGCCTTTTATTCCCTACCTTACTTTCGGCTTTGGCTACCGGTTTGTGAAAGACCCAAATGAGCATTTATTGAAATGGCGGAAAATCCTATTTGGTGAATACGCCATTAAAATTTTAGCAACTATTATTTTTGCGTATTTTGTTTTACGGAATGTGATATAGATACCTCATTCTTGGATTGATTTTTGTCCCATTCGCATAATGCTTAGTTCGTAGATATTTAAAAGAGAATGCATGATTTTAATTGTTGACGACCAGATAGAAAATATATATTCATTAGAAAAACTCTTAAAATCTAAAGGTTTTGAGGTAGATTCCGCTCTTTCAGGCGAAGAGGCTTTAAAAAAAGTCTTAAAAAATGACTACGCGCTGGTTATTTTGGATGTGCAAATGCCTGGTATTGACGGTTTCGAAGTAGCGGAAACCTTATCTGGCTACAGTAAGACCAAAGAAGTACCTATTATATTTTTGTCTGCTGTCAATACAGATAAGAAATTTATAGCCAAAGGTTATGCTTCCGGTGGGATAGATTATATTACCAAGCCGGTGGATCCCGATATTTTAATGTTGAAAGTGAAGACGTTCTATCGATTATATGAGCAGACGTTAGCACTGAATGAGGCTCAAAAAATATTGGAATCTGAAATAGAAACGAGAAAAAAGGCACAGCAAGAACTGAAGGATAAGGTGGAACACCTCCATACTACGCTTGAAAGTCTGCCGCAAATTGCCTTCACGGCTGACGGGCGAGGGCGGATTACTTTTGTCAACAAAAGGTGGTACAAATTTTCTCGCTGTCCTGAGACATTTCCTGAAGTACACCCAGACGATACTTGTATCAAAAAAGTATGGCAGCACTGTATTGAACACAGCCAGCCATTGGAACTAGAAGTGCGTATCAAAGAATTGAAATCGAGACTTTTTTGTTTTCATCTTTTACGTATTATTCCTGTTAAAGATAAAACAGGTGTAAAAAGTTGGGTGGGAACATTTACGGATATACACGAACAAAAGGAAGAAGAAAGAAAAAAAGATGAATTTCTGAGTATCGCAAGCCACGAGCTCAAAACTCCGTTGACAAGTATCAAGGCTTACATTCAGTTGTTAGAACGTATGCCGGATGTACAAAAGGAGAGCAAATTCGCAACCTATATCAGCAGAGCGCAAAATCAAACTAACAAATTGGATAGCCTTATCGCTGATCTATTGGATATTTCCAAAATTGAAAACGGGAAACTAAAGGTGAATAAAAAACCGTTTGATATGGAAAAATTGATAGAAAATGCTATCGAAACTATTTATTATACCCATAGTCACGTGCAGGTTGAAATCGAACGAAAAGGGGAAACAATCACACAAGAAGTGAATGGCGACGCTTTTCGTATTGAACAAGTGCTGATTAACTTCCTGACGAATGCCATAAAATACTCTCCCGATAGTGACAGGGTAGTCGTACATACCGCTGCTGACAGGAATCAACTCTATATAGCTGTCCAAGATTTTGGTATTGGTATCCCGGAACATAAAAAAAATAATATCTTTACGAAATTCTATCGTGTGGAAGAATCATCTGTGAAATTTCAAGGATTGGGAATTGGTTTATATATCTGTGCAGAAATTATTAAGCAACATCATGGCACGTACGGCATAGAAAGTTCGTCAAGCCAAGGAACCACCTTTTATTTTACTATACCATTTAATTAAATCAATATGCCCAAGAAACTCATCCGAAAATTACAAGTTGGATTTGGATTTTCGTTGTTTGTGTTGTTGTTGAGTTCATCTGCTTCCTACATCAGTATAAAAACGCAGATGAATAACCGCAGCAAGGTTATCAAAACACAGCGGACAATCGATTCGGTTAATCAGATTTTGATTAATTTACAAAATGTAGAAACTGGACAACGTGGGTATCTCTTAACAGGAGAAGTGAAGTTTTTAGAACCTTATTATGAAAGTCGGTCTTCCCTACCGACATCTTTATCTGCAACCCGTGAATTGGCAAAAGATATACCAGAACAATCACGGCGCATAGACAGCATAGAGACGTTAGTAACGACGAGACTGAATCTTTTAAATGAATTGGTTGATTTAAAAAGAGAGGGAGGAGGCGCTACGGTTGAGCAATTGGAGCGTGGTAAATTGTATATGGATAGCTGCAGGAATATTATTGGCCGCTTTGTGATGGAAGAAGCTGGTAAGCTCGATTCTCAGACCGCGAGAATGCAACGAAATTCAGGGTTGACGTCATTTTTTATCATTTTTGCAGCTCTCGCTTCTCTTATCATTACCATATTATTCTATCTGCAGATTAGAAATGAATTTCGGAGAAGGGAGAAAATGCAAGAACTGCTCCGTGAAAAAGATGAGGATACGACACACCGTTTGAATATTATCCACAATATGGCACAACAGATTGCTAATGGGGATTATTCCGTTAGGCTAGATGATGCTCAAAAGGATACACTTGGCTATATTGCTTCTTCTCTCAACGGTATGGCAGCTGCGTTAGAAGAATCGTTTGGAAAGCTCAATGATAACGAGTGGAGACAAACCGGATTAGCTAGAATAAACGATATTTTAACGGGTAATAAGACGGAAGAAACAGTTGCCAACGACGCATTGGAGCTGTTGGTTTCTTATACGGAATGCTTAAACGGGGCGGCTTATATATGGGACAAGGGATTGTTGTCGCTATCAGGCTTTTATGGTTTAGAAGACAACATGAAAAAAGAATATCACCCTGGAGAAGGAATCGTGGGGCAGGTATTTAAAGATAAACGAATGAAAGTCCTGGAAAATGTGGATGAAAAAGACTACGTTGTTAGTTTTTCCTCAGGCAAGATAAAAGTACATCATTTACTTTGGTTGCCTTTGATAGTGAAAGGGCAGTGTTTTGGAGTAATCGAACTGGGCAGTGCTCTACCTTTTGAGAAACTCGATACGGACTTTTATCAAGAAGCTTGTCGCAATATTACATTAGAAATATTAGCGGCCAAAGGAAGAAAGCAGATTCAAACGTTATTGGAAGAAACTCAAGCGCAGGCAGAAGAACTACAAACGCAGCACGCGGAACTAGAAAACCTTAATACCGAACTGGAAGCCCAGACACAGAAGTTACAGGCTTCTGAAGAGGAACTGCGTGTCCAGCAGGAAGAGCTTATGCAGTCCAATCAAGAATTGGAAGAGCGTTCAAAGTTATTGGAGGAAAAAAACCAACTTATTGCCGAACGAAATTTAGATATCCAAAAGAAAGCGGAAGAACTTGCGCTGAGTACAAAATATAAATCCGAGTTTCTTGCGAATATGTCGCATGAACTTCGGACACCATTAAATTCTATTTTGTTGTTATCTCGATTAATGGTCGAAAATGCCGATGACAATCTAACGGAAGACCAAATAGAATCGGCCAAAGTTATACAGAGCTCGGGTTCCAGTTTATTGAGTCTTATTGACGAAATTCTGGATTTATCAAAAATAGAAGCCGGGAAGATGGAAGTTGAATACGAACATGTGGCATTGACGGATTTAAGGAACGACCTGTTAAATTTGTTTTTGCCGATCGTGGATGAGAAAGGACTTGAATTAATGGTTGAGCTAGACGAAGGATTACCGAGCTATGTGGAAACAGATCGACTACGGATTGAGCAGGTACTCCGTAATCTACTCTCCAACGCTATTAAATTCACGCCGAAGGGTCAAGTCGCGTTAACGATATCTCTCCAACAGGACGATCCAAATTATATACAGTTTGTTGTCAAAGATACAGGAATCGGAATTAGCTCCGAGAATCAAAAAATTATATTTGAAGCTTTTCAACAAGCAGATGGTTCCACACGACGCAAGTTCGGAGGAACAGGTTTGGGACTATCGATCAGCAGGGAAATTGCGCGACTACTAGGAGGTGAAATTACGGTTAGCAGCACGCTGGGAGAGGGTAGCACATTCTGTCTGACGGTTCCTGTTCGAAAAGTGTCCGAACCGTTGGTAGCCACAACCGATACCCTTGTAGAGGACATTACACACGAGGTGGAGGAGATGACCGCTTTAGTTTCTGATACAGCATCCTCGTTAACGATTTCGAATATTCCTGAAGAGGTTGATGACGATCGCCACGTTATTAAACCGGGAGATAAAGTTATACTTATCGTTGAGGATGATACCGCTTTTGCTAAAGCATTGCTTAAATATGCACATCAAAATGGATATAAAGGTGTCATCATTGTGCGGGGAGATTGGGCAACAGAAGCAGCTGAAAAATACCAACCGCTGGCCATTTTACTAGATATACAACTGCCTGTGAAAGATGGGTGGCAGGTGATGGATGAAATCAAAAGTAATCCAAAAACCAGACATATTCCGGTGCATATTATGTCATCGTTGGAAGTGAAGAGGGAAAGTTTATCTAAAGGGGCTATAGACTTTATAAATAAACCCATTGCTATAGAGCAGATCGGACAAATGTTCCGCAAAATAGAAGATGCACTTACCCAGAATCCGAAAAAGGTATTGATTGTCGAAGAAAATCCTAAACATGCAACTGCACTGTCCTATTTTCTCAGTAATTTTAACATTATATCGGAAATTAAAAACAACGTGGAAGACAGTATCCGTGCACTAATGTCTGATAATGTTAACTGCGTAATTTTGGATATGGGGGTGCCCGATGACACAGGATATGAAACTTTGGAGGCTATTAAGCAAAAAGAAGGATTGGAGAACTTGCCGATTATTATTTTCACTGGGAAAAATTTATCGCAGGCGGAAGAGTTGAAAATAAAACAGTATGCCCATTCGATTGTTATAAAAACGGCACATTCTTTCCAACGTATTTTGGATGAAGTGGGATTATTTCTCCATTTGGTAGAGGAGAGTAATTTGGAGCCCGAGAAAAGAAAGACCAGCAAGCTAGGATCTCTTAATGAGGTGTTAAATGGCAAAACGGTATTGATTGCAGATGATGATGTGCGAAATATTTTTTCGTTAACGAAGACATTGGAGCATTATCAAATGCGTGTGATTTCGGCAATAGATGGAAAAGAAGCGTTGCAGCAATTGGAAAAACATCCGGAGATATCGGTTATCTTAATGGATATGATGATGCCTGAAATGGACGGTTACGAAACGATTAGGCAAATTAGGAACATGCGCGATTATACGAAGTTGCCGATTATCGCCGTAACAGCTAAAGCGATGACGGGCGATCGCGAAAAATGTATTAAAGCGGGAGCATCGGATTATATTTCCAAACCGGTCGATAAAGACCAATTGTTATCCCTATTGAGGGTATGGTTGTACGAGAACTAACGTTGGAACTAAATATGAAGATGAAGACGCAAAAGGTAATCTTGCTCGTAGATGATGATATTAGGAACATTTTCGCTTTACAGTTAACGTTGAAAGCAAGAAAATATAATTTCGTGTCCACTCAAAATGCCATGGAAGGTTTGCAACTTTTGCAATCGAATCCAGAAATAGGCCTGGTTTTGTTGGATATGATGATGCCTGAAATGGACGGATACGAAGCTATAAAGCAAATTCGGAGTTCGGATGTATACGGAAGCGTTCCGATTGTCGCTGTCACGGCGAACGCGATGAGTGGCGATAAAGAAAAATGTATAGCGGCTGGGGCGGATGATTATATCGCGAAGCCAATTGATGTGGATAGGTTAATGAAAGTTATTGAGGAGCTGTTATAGATGATTGAGCTGGATATCGTGAAAAACGATGATATGGAGATGTTATTAAAGGATATTTCTCATTTATATGGTTATGACTTTACCCAATATAGTAAGGCATCTTTAAAGAGGCGCCTCAACAGAATCTGTATGCTCGATAAGTTCGCGAGCTTTGCAGAACTGAGGTATAGGCTTATCCATGATGGAGATTACCTGTCACGTTTTATTGAAGAAATAACGGTTAACGTGACCGAGATGTTCCGAGACCCACACTTTTATGCCACATTACGACATCATATTTTACCTATTTTAGGAACATATCCGTTTATTCGTATTTGGGTTGCTGGTTGCTCAACAGGTGAAGAAGCTTATTCGTTGGCGATATTGTTAAAGGAAACAAATTTATTTGATAAAACGTTGATTTACGCTACGGATATTAATCCAAGCGTGCTCGAAAAGGCTTCCAAAGGTATTTTTCCGTTGACCCATATGAAACAGTATTCCAGAAACTATATTTTATCTGGTGGAAAAAAGGATTTTTCTTCTTATTATGTTTCGATGTATGATGTCGCAAAATTCCATTCTGAATTAAGTAGTAAGATGATATTTTCTACCCATAATTTGGTGTCAGACTCTTCGTTTAATGAATTTCAGCTTATTTTATGTCGAAACGTTCTTATTTATTTTGATAAAGACCTTCAAAACAAGGTGTTTAAACTTTTTGACGATAGCCTTCAACCTCTTGGTTTTTTGGCGTTAGGAGCTAAAGAAACGCTTCGGTTCTCCAACGTAGAACATCGATATAAACAGTGGAATGAGGATCGGATTTGGAAAAAAACATCCTAGTATACATGGTGAATAGAAAGACAACGGAGATTTTATTGATAGGTGGTTCTGCGGGAAGCATTAGCGTCCTTTTAGAGGTATTACCTCATCTTAACAATCGCCTTTCTTTTCCAATTATGGTAGTTGTTCATCGTAAGGCACATCCCGAAAGTATATTGGAGGGATTGCTAGGATTTCGTAGCCGGTTACCAGTGGAAGAAGCTTATGATAAAATGACGCTGAAAGCAAGCTATGTTTATTTGGTGCCGGCAGATTATCATCTGCTATTTGAGGACAAACAGACGGTATCTTTGGATTGTTCGGAGAAAGTCAATTATTCCAGACCCTCTATAGATGTCACGTTCCAGTCTGCGGCTCAAACATTTATGGAGCATACTGCTGCGCTGTTGCTGTCAGGTGCTAATACCGATGGTCTGGAAGGTCTCCGTTGTATAACCCAACGGCGGGGTACAGTGCTTGTCCAGGATCCTGATACGGCTGAAATAGCCTATATGCCTCAGCAGGCTCTTCTTAATATACAAGCCGATGCTGTTTTAAAACCGGAAGAAATGGCTTCCTTTATCAATCAGTTAAGTACGGACTATTAACTTTTATAATACCATGAAGAACAAAACAATACTTGTATTTGATGATGATACCAATATTTTGGACGTTTTTACGATTGTCCTCGAGGCCTCGGGATATCATGTAGAAATTTCCGAAACCTCTCATAATATTTTGGAACGGGTTAAAGAAGTAAGCCCGGATATGATTATTATGGATAATTGGATTCCCAATATTGGAGGGGTAAAGGCCACGCAAATACTGAAAAGTGAGCCTGCTTTTAAGCATATACCAGTTATTTATTGTTCAGCAAACAATGATGTAAGTTCCCTTGCAGAGCAGGCTGGTGCGGAGGCATACCTTGCTAAGCCGTTTGATCTGGATGAATTGGAGAATAAAGTAGCAGACTTGCTTCGAAACGTTTGAGCTGCTTAAGGTGTTCTATAATTATGACTATAATAGAGAACAATAAAAAGTTGCTACAATGGCTACTACGGCTTTTGGTATTATTGCTGTATAGTACTATTCATCCTGTTGCTCAATCCCAAGATTCGCTTCTTTATTCCCAACAAGTCATTTGGAAAGAGCGACAAGCTCAAGTGCAGCATTGGAAACAGGTACAGGATACGATTTCAACTACTGTAGATAGTATTAAAAAAAGTCTTTTTTTCGAGCGTGGTACGCTCGATTCCACGGAGTTAGATAGCACTTTGATTTTTCTAGGCACGAAAAAGAAACAGATTTCACAGTATATCTATGATATTAAAATAGCTCGAACCACATGGTTGTCGGCATCTACCCAGGCACAGGTCGAAGAAGACAGTTTGGCGGAAGGCGACAGCTTGAATGTGGAAGAACTGCTTGAAACGGATTCCGTCGAAAAAATAACGAAAGATTTGATAGACACATTGCCGCAGCTAATTCGGGGCTATGAAAGGTTGATTGGCGACGTGGTTTATTTGGAAAGATGGTTTGGACGTCAACAAGCAGAAATAGGGGTAGCTGATGTCGATTCTGGCACCGTTCAGATGCATCCTGTCCGACACCACATGGTGCGGACGGCGCAGGCCAATTTAGGAAAAGACGGTTCTTCTTCGGATTTTTTCGACTATCCTGCCTGGAGTAGTCGGCTCTTTTTAATCCTAATAAGCTTGCTTTATTTTTATTGGATGTATAAATTGGGGCGCAAAACAGAACACGGGAACGAGGAATTTCGTTTATATCAGAACGATCCGTTATGGATTCCGTTTTTAAAAGCCTCTATTTTCTTTTTAGTCTTATTGCCCTTTGCCTCCTTTTCTGTACCGGTGCTTATTCTCGAAAGCAGCTATTTTCTTGTTTTTATTTTTCTTTATATTATCTTATATAAAGAGCTTTCGACATTTAAACGTAAGGTACTAGGGTTAATTTTTATTTCCTACATCATACTGATAACTGCAAATCTCTTTTTATCTACATTATGGTGGACGAAGGCTTTAGCCATATTGGCTAACGTCTTCAATATAGCTGTAGTTTGGTCTATGGGACGCCGAACAGATGTCGACAATCCGATAGGATATATCCACCGATATGCTCGTTGGCTGATTATATTAGGACATTTCCTTGCCATTGTGCTAAACGCAATGGGGTATGTTAGCTTTGCACGTATGTGGAGTTTGGCGGCGGGTATTGGATTGTTGCAAGTTATCTCGTTACGTGCGGTACGCGAAATGTTGCTTCACGATATTGAAAAGCAATATGAAAGAGCTAGGCCTGAAGCGATGTTTCGTCGTTTTGATATGAAGCGGATGTTATTGAGCTTTGAACGCTTATTCCGTTTTTGTTCCGTCTTGTTGATTGTGTTAGTATTGTTGAACAATTTTCACCTCGTTCGCGAAGCGAGTGCGTTGTTGGAACGTTTACTCATGACAGAACACAAAGTTGGGGGTATAACGTTCGCCTATGGTAATCTTTTGCTCGCAGCTGCGGTTATTTGGCTGGCAAACTGGTTTCAGAAAAACTTGAAAAATTTGCTCGACGATACAACGCCTAGAGACGAATTGCAGGTACGAAAGATGACGTTATTCCCTTTATTCAGATTGCTTATCATTGTCATCGGCTTTTTGATAGGTATCAGCATATTAGGACTTGGCATGGATAAACTGACGGTTATCATTGGTGCCTTGAGCGTTGGGATAGGATTGGGGTTACAGAACGTCATCAATAATTTTGTATCGGGTATTATTCTGGTTTTCGAAAAACCTTTCAAGATTGGGGATTATGTGGAATTAGCGGATAAAAAAGGACAGGTGAGGGAAATTGGGATTCGTTCCAGTACGTTACTGACTGATGAAGGGGCTCGCGTAATTATTCCAAATGGCGATCTGCTTTCGGGAAGATTAGTCAATTGGACGTTTAGAGAGGCGGATATTCGTGTGAATTTCAAATTGACAGTAGACAATACTATTCCTATTGAAGAAATTAAGAAAGAACTGAAAACAAAGCTTGCAAGTTTTGAAGAGATAGACCGGTCTATTCCTATGAAAATATATACCAAGGAAATTACAGCAGATAACTATCAGCTTGGTATTCAGGTTGGCATTAAGCATGTTCGTTATATTGAACGCTTTCGAAGCCGATTTTTAGAATCCTTTAAGGAAGATATGGATACTCGAGGAGTTAAGGTATCCTCGAGCTAGGATATGCATTTATTTAAGAATTTCCTTATCCAATTTAAATTAATTGTGAATCTCTTCCCATGGGATTGGTGCCTGGCTCTACCGTTGGATCCCGGTTTATATTAGGCTGGGGGGTCGAGAGTTCATTAATTTCAGGCTCTGCATCGGGGTTAATCTCGTCGATATCGGGATTGGGCGCTTCGAGGGGATCAATGTCCGGTTGCTCATTGGGCTGGTTTTCATCTATCTCGTCCAACTATGGTTCTTCACGTTCAAGCGGATCTACGTCCGGTTGCTCTGGAGGGAGGTTCTCAATGCCTTTCTCATCATCAGGAATAATTTCCTCTTCCGGTAAATTTTCGTCACCTCCGCGATTTGGAGTGGTCGGATCGAATGTTGGATCTACTAATGCAAAAGCTACGATAGGACCTTGTTCTTTCATAGCAAAAAGATTTTGTGTTTTCATCTAATTGTTTTTTTAATTGTTAATATTATTTACGACTCTGTTTTATTATTTTTCTTTTATTGATGTATTAATTAAACCTATTCTGTTCAATATAGTTGCAGAGATAAATACCCGAAAAACAAAATAAATACTCTTAGCCTTTACAAGAGAAAAGACCCGCCTGCTGGCGGGTCTTTTTAGTTTACATCCATTAATAGATTTTATATCGGATTTTTTGTTACTCTTTTTCTTTAAGAAGTAGAAGAGGAATATCCGATTTTTTTATCAGCTGCTTACTTACACTTCTTCGAAATAATCGTTCAAAGAAGCCATAAGATTTTGGGATGGTAACAATTAGTCCGGCATCATGGTCCTCTGCAAAATCTTCTATTTCTTCGGCAATATCATCACTTGTTGTATAATGGTACTCCGGATGGAATCCATCCAATAAAGAATGCATGTTATGTAGCTCGGTAACTGTGACGGAGTCTGTACGTTTTCCTTCTGACGTAACATTTAACACCAATAATTTTGCCCGCAGTCTTTCTAACCACTGGCCGATTTCAGCTACTGGCGTGCTATGCGACACTTTTCTCAGATCGCACGCGAAGACAATCTTGTGGATCGGTTTATAATCAGCATCCGCTGGAATGATAAGGAAAGGGAGTTTCAAGGACGAAGCTAAGTTAACCGTATTGCTACCAATTAACACCTGTTCCAAGTTACTCCTTCCTGTTGTTCCCGCCACAACCAGATCAGCATGCCATTCTTCAGCTAGCTCTTCGATTCCGCGTAATAGTGGGAAGTTGTTCGTTACCAATTGAATATTTATTCCACTATTTTCTCCTAATTCTTGTTCCAGTTCGGCCTGTACAGCTTCCAAATTGGACAAACTTTGTTCCTTCACAAGGGGAGGAGCTATGTCAGTCATCGGTAGGTCTGTAACGACAGTTAAATTGTCGTATGCGTGATAAAGTATAATGTGATCCACACCTATGGCTTTCGCCATTTTTGTGGCGTATCGAGCGGCGTTTAAAGCCGTTTTCGAAAAATCGGTTGTAATGATAATTGTTTTCATCGAATTTATTTTTTCGTTCCGTGTTTTATTTTCGTTCTCGCCTCGCAGTATTTAATAAACAATCTATCGGAAGGTATTGTTTCTACAATATACCTTTAAAACGGAATAAATACGAATGCAGGTGTGAGATACGCATTGAAGCGGGGTGAAATACCCTAATTTAATTTTTAGTCAACTATTTTGAGATACAATCCTTTTATTATGAAAGACATACATTGTAAGCTTGAAGTTTACCATAACAGAAAGCGTAAACAATAAAAAACTGCAATGAAAGAAGAATAGATGGTTTAATTAAAAAAAGAACAACATGGAAAATTTGGAGAAAAATGTCAACGCGAAAGAAGGAGAGGTAACTAAGGAAATTGAAAGCCAAACAGCACAAGTTCCATCAAAGGTATATTTATGTATTGCTCTTACGGCAATGGCGGCATCAGCTACATTAAAATGTATGGGACATAAGCATACTGCTTTATTTGTTGGACAGTGGGTTGCTCCTTTTTTACTTTTTGGTATTTACAATAAGATTGTAAAAACACAAGGACATGATTAAAATTAGGAGATTTTAAAGGCCGTTCTGGTTCAAAAGAACAGTCGTAATTTTTATATTAAAATAATTAAAATATGAAAAAATATCTCAAATATTGTTTCGCCGTGTTAGGTACGGTTATTCTGTTTTTGCCGGATATATTTGCACAGGAAACGAATAAGGATCAAGATTTCTTAACGAAAGCGGTTAGTTCAAATCAATTCGAAATAGCATTGGGAACACAGGCTTTAAAGCAATCAGAAAATGAAGAGATCAAGCAATATGGTCGGATGTTGATAAATGACCACACAAAAGTGCTAGAGGAATTGCAAGAAGCTGCAATGGCTAAAAAATTGGTTATGCCGGATGGTATGGAAGAAGATCAAGCTTCGATATTAAAGTCATTGTCTGTGCTCTCGGGAGCAGATTTTGATAATGCATTCAAAGATATCGCGATAAAAACCCACGAAAATACCATTGCTTTGTTTGAAAATGCTGCTAGTAATTTAAATGATCAAGAATTTAGAAGTTGGGCTGCGGAAAAAGTGCCGTCACTCAGAAGCCACTTGGAGCAGGCGAAGGCGCTACAAATAAAATCCGGATCTGATGTCTCTTCTCCTTCCGAGAATCGAGATTCAGTAGAAACCTTATAGAATAAAAAAATAGATAGCTATGGCAACAAAAGTAGAAAACGAAAAAACTGGTCTCGGAGAGAAAAAGAAAAAAAAAGAGGGCGATACCTATCAAGAACTTGGGTCGGTCGTTGAAAAGACAGAGCGTACTAAAGATGGCGATGGAGAAGCCGGCGTAGATCCACAGGCAGAGCAATTGAATGATATGCCTAACGATCCAACAGACCGACCTTTGGATCCAGGATTACATACGTCAAAAGACAAAAAATCAGATCAATAAAATGAAGGTGGATGGGGGACAAATTAAGCTACTTTGTCCGCCTTTATTTTTCTAATCCATAAGGTTATATTATATTTAGGGTTTTTCCGGTAAACTGTAATAAGTTTTACGCTAAATCCTAAATAATAATGAAGAAAATAGCTTTACATTGGCAAATACTAATCGGTATCCTAGGAGGTATATTGGTCGGACTATTGTGTATTCAGTTTGCAGGTGGGAAAGAATTTGTCATCGATTGGGTAAAGCCCTTTGGAACCATTTTTATAAATCTACTGAAATTAATTGCCATTCCTCTTATTATTGTTTCTCTGATTAAAGGTGTCTCCGATTTAAAGGATGTGACACAACTCTCCAGCTTGGGAATACGCACCCTTGGCTTCTATATAGCCACCACCATTATTGCAGTTACATTAGGTTTGGGTTTAGTCAACCTTATTAAACCCGGAGGTTTTATCTCGGAGGAAACTCGACAAGAGATGTTGGTGTCTTTTGGAGGTGAGGTGCAAGAGAAAGTCGACGAGGTTACAGCTATTGAAGAGACTAGAGGGCCGTTACAACCTCTTGTTGATATCGTTCCGGAGAATATTTTTGAATCGGCTTCCGCTAACAGCAATATGCTCCAGATTATATTTTTCAGTATCATATTTGGCGTAGCGATGATTATGTTGCCCTTTAATCAAGTGGAGGCGTTTAAAAAGGTGCTGGATGCCGGAAACGCTATTGTACTGAAGATTGTTGACTTGATTATGCTTGCAGCACCTTATGGTGTGTTTGCATTGATGGTCGCTCTAATTGCTGAAGCCCCGTCTTTTGACGTTTTCAAGGCTTTAGGAGCCTACTCGCTTACCGTTGTGTTTGGTTTGTTAATCATTGTTTACGGTGTGTATTCGATGTTTGTTTATTTCTTCGGGAAAATGAAACCACGAGAGTTTTTCAAGGCGATTTTTCCGGCACAGTTGCTTGGTTTCTCTACCAGTTCCAGTGCTGCCACATTGCCTGTTACGATGGACTGTGTGGAAAATCGGTTGCATGTTCGAAAGGATGTAGTAAGTTTTGTCATACCAATCGGCGCTACTGTGAACATGGATGGTACCTGTCTGTATCAAGCGGTTGCCGCGGTTTTCATCGCCCAGGTCATGGGATACGATTTGACAACAAGTCAACAATTGAGTGTAATTCTTACCGCCACATTGGCTTCCATTGGAGCCGCGGCAGTACCGGGAGCAGGTCTCCTCATGCTTGTTATTGTTTTAGAATCGATAGGTGTGAGCCCGGCAGGCATCGCGTTGATATTTGCCGTTGACAGGCCATTGGATATGTTGCGGACGTCTGTAAATATTACGGGTGACGCCGTAGTTGCTGTGATTATGGAAAGATACAGTAAGAGCGAAGAAGCTGTTTAAAAAGTTATTTTATTACTAATTATCTTCGCTGTTTCCTCCAGGTTTTCTAATATCTTGACTTCCATGTTCTTATTAAAACGATTTTCAGGAAGATAAACGCCTAGACTTGCTACAGCTTGTTTTTTATTGAATATGGGAACTGCTACGCCTACTATATTGATTTCGTCATAGTGAATAGCATACCCCGTTTTTTTAATCTTTTGAAGTTCATGTATTAATGCGCCCTCGTTGTCAACTCCTTTCCATATAGAACCTGGCAGTCCATAGGTACTGATGAATGCATTTCGGTCAGCAGGTTCCAAGTAAGCAAGTAATAGTTTCCCAGTAGCCGTTTTATAAACATTTATTTCATCTCGGGGATTTGCCTGTAATTCTCGCATAACGGTTTCCTTGTGAAGAGTTCTCCTTGAATTGTTTTTTAAAACCGATAAAACGCAACTCTCCATTAATGTGTTACTAAGATTCTTCATCGGGTCTATAGCACATCTGACAATTTCCGCCTCATTAGAGAAATTATTTGTTAGGTAGTACGACTGCCTACCTAAAAGATAACCCTTCTTTTTCTCAATATAGCCCCGGTTGACCATTGTTTTAATAATATTAGCACACGTGCCGTGATTGAGATTTAACGGAGTTGCAATTTCACTCAATGAATGCTCCTTATCTAAATTTCGAGATAGTAGTTCCAAAATATCTAATGCTCTATTTAATACTTGAATCATATGAAATACAGTATGTTGAATTCAAATTTACACAATTAATATTTTATAATATAAAATTTTAAAATAAAAATTTGACAATGTAAAATAAAGGTCTAAGTTTGACCTATAGAAAATCTTGTTTTTATAAACCAAGTCGTAAAATTTTTAAGGGAAGTTGTTTTAAAAAAAATATTAAGTAGCATCATACGAGATTAGGTAAACCTAAATCGGTTAATCGATTAACTAAAAGGCTATCAGTAAATAAACATGAGAAAGAGGATTTCTTTAAAGGATATTGCAAATGAGATGGGGGTTTCTACAGCCGTAGTTTCCTATGTCCTGAATAATAAATATGAGGGGCGAATTAGTGAAGCGAAGGCTAATGAAATCAAGAATATAGCTAAAAAGCTAAATTATTTTCCTAATCAAATAGCTAAAAGTTTAAAGAAAGATCGAACCTTTACTATTGGACTAATTATAGCAGATATTTCGAACTTATTTTATTCAAGTATTGCGCGATATATAGAGAACGAATCCAAGAAATATAACTACAACGTGATTTTTGGAAGTGCAGATGAAAATGCTGATAAGTTTAATGAACTAATTCAAGTGATGTTAGGTAGGCAAGTGGATGGAATCATCCTAGCTGCGCCAAAGGGCACCGAGACTACATTGAACTATTTAAAGGAGCGACAACTTCCATTTGTGCTAATCGACCGATATTTTCCACAGATTATGGAAATTAATACTGTTGGTGTCAACAATTATCAAGCTTCTTACACTGTAGTACAGCACATTGCAGCGAATGGGTATAAAAAGCCGGCAATGGTAACCTTGAGAACCGACTTATTTCACATGCAGGATAGGGTATCTGGATTTAAGGATGCATGCAGGCAACTGCTAGGGGAACAAGATTCGAAAGTAGTGGAAGTCAAAGAAGATATGTTATCGGAAGAGTTAGAAGAGTGCCTGCTCAATCTGCTAGAAGAACAGAACGATCTGGTGTATTTCTCAACGAATAAAATCGCGATGGAGGGACTTGCGATATTGGTAAAACGAGATGTCAAGGTGCCCAATGAAATGGGGATCGTATGTTTTGACCAAGCCGATGCCTATAAGATCTTTAACACAAGTATCACTTTTATAAAGCAGCCTCTTCAATATATTGGAAGCAAATCGGTTGAGATGTTGATTTCGTCAATTAATGGAAATCGATTTGCGGAAAATGTTGTATTGGAGACACAGATTGTCTCTGGTAATTCAAGTGCGTCACGTAAAAATAGCTAAAAAAATGATTGAACCGATAAAACTAAATACCAAAAATTTAGCCATGTTGAATACCAACATCCGAATACCTACGTACGATCGTAAGGAAGTGAAAGTAGGTATTGTACATATCGGTATCGGTGGATTTCATCGGGCGCATCAAGCATATCTTGTCAATCAATTACTGGAGCAAGGTATGGCGACGCACTGGGGTATTTGTGGAGTTGCTTTGTTAGGGGCTGATCGGAAAATATACGATGTACTATTAGAGCAGGACGGATTATATACGCTGATTGTGCCAGATATCGAAGGCAATTTTTCTACACAGGTGATCGGATCAATTGTAGAACTGCTATATGCTCCGGAAAATCCTTCGGCCGTTATTCGTAAGATGGCCGATAAATCAATCGGGATAGTTACCCTCACCATCACCGAAGGTGGGTATAACTATACCTCTGATGGGAATTTTAACTGGCAAAATGAGGATGTCGTATGGGATCTTCAACATCCTGAAAAACCAAAAACGGTGTTTGGATACCTATATGCTGCGCTTAAACTTAGGAAGGCGAGTGGTATAGCTGGGCTTACCATCCAGTCGTGCGACAACATCGAGCAAAATGGTGACGTCATGCGTCAGATGTTGTATGCCTTTATCTCTAAGGCCGATCCAGAAATGATTGATTGGATGGATGAGCACATTACTTTTCCGAATAGTATGGTGGATCGGATTACGCCGGTCACTACCGATAGTCTACGAAAAATGCTTGCCGAGAATTTTGAATTGAACGATGGTTGGCCGGTGGTCTGTGAGTCCTTTTACCAATGGGTTGTTGAAGATCTATATGCCGCAGGAAGACCGGATTGGGAAAATGTGGGCGTCCAGATGGTATCGGATGTAACACCATACGAAAAGATGAAGATTCGTCTATTGAACGGCGGACATACATTAGTGGGACTAGTAGGGTATCTGTTGGGTTATCGGTATATCCACGAGAGTGTTGCAGATCCTGCCATCGCGAGTTTACTGCGAACGTATATGGATGAGGAGGTGACACCTACGCTTGACGATGTCCCGGGTGTTAATCTTGATCAATATAAAGAGACTCTGATCGACCGATTTAGAAATCCATTTATTAAAGATGAAGTTGCTCGAATTATTTCGGGCAGTTCAGCCAAGTTTCCCAAGTTTATTCTTCCGGTCATCATAGATCGAATCAAGGATCATAAGTCTGTCCGTATCGCAGCCTTCATTGTAGCCTGCTGGTATCAATATCTTAAATTGAACTTGGCGACCCCCAATAATGTACAGGATGAGATAGCGAGGGTCTTGCTGGAAAGTGTAATGCGCGCTGATCAAGAGGGAGATCCGCTTGTTTTCCTAGATATTAGCGAGATGTTTGGAAGTATCAAGGAACATCGTGCTTTCACCGAAAGCTACCTATCGCACCTAAAGATACTGAACGGTATCAGAATGAAGAAATTAAACTTAAACGCTTACTTACCTTAAACTTGAGTGATATGAAAAAGCAAATACTATGGATGGCTATCGCGGTGATACCTTTGACATTATTGGGACAGGAAGGTGCTAACTCGCCGCTTGAATACCTTGATCGTTCATTCGATACATATGATCGTCTTCAAAAAGAGATATGGTCTATTCCAGAATTAGGATTTTTAGAGACCAAGAGTTCAAACATCTTACAAAAGCATTTACAAGAACAAGATTTCGAAATAGAAACTGATGTGGCTGGTATGCCAACTTCCTTTATTGCAACATACGGTAGTGGCAGTCCCGTTATTGGTATTTTAGCGGAATTTGATGCATTGCCAGGATTATCGCAGGATACAGTACCTTACCGAAAGCCCGTGGAACAGGGAGGTAACGGACATGCCTGTGGCCATAATCTACTTGGAACCGGTGCTGTGGCAGGAGCGGTGGCGATCAAGGAATGGTTGGCGACTACCAGTCACCAGGGTACCATTAAAGTGTTTGGCTCCCCCGCTGAAGAAGGTGGAGGTGGAAAGGTTTATCTCACACGAGATGGTTTTTTTGATGGTGTAGATGTGGTGTTAGATTGGCATCCGGGTAATAGAAACGCAGTGGATGTAGGTAACGGATTTACCGCCGTACAGATGGTGGACTATACTTTTCATGGCAAAGCCGCCCATGCTGCAGGTAATCCCGACAAGGGTCGATCTGCCTTGGACGGCGTTGAAGCATTGAATTATATGGTTAACATGTTACGCGAACATGTTCATTATGCAACACGCATACACTATGTGATTACCAACGGCGGTGAGGCACCCAATGTGGTGCCCGAAGAGGCGACCGTTTCCTATTATATCCGGCATCCCAAACGAGACGTGTTGAAGGAACTGGTGGCTTGGGTAGACCAAGCAGCCGAAGGAGCTGCACTGGGTACACAGACAACAGTAAACAGGGAGATTATCGCTGGTTTTTACGAAAAATTACCTAACCGTAAATTAGCAGAACTGGTACAAAAAAATCTGGAAATCGTAGGGGGGGTCCATTACGATGAACGTGAACTTGTTCTTGCCGAAGGAATCGCTACGAACCTCGGTCTTAAACCAGCTGTTTTGCAAAGAGTGTCTGAAATACAGCCTCTGGCTGCCGAAAGGCCATCAACAGGTGGTGGTTCTACTGATGTGGGCGATGTCAGTTGGAATGTTCCAACCATTACTTTTGGAACTGCAGCTTTTGTCCCGGGAAGTTCGGCACATAGTTGGCAATGGGCTGCTACAGGTGGTACAACAATCGGTACCAAATCACTCATCAACGCGGCAAAGGTATTTGTACTTACTGCTATTGACCTTTATACCAACACCATGTTAATTAATGAGATAAAGGAAGAATTTGAATCCCGTAGAGGGGCAGGTTTCAAATATGAAGCACTAGTAGGCGATCGCGCGCCGGCATTGGATTACCGGGTGAAGAAATAAATTCGCTAACAAAATTCAATCAATTAAACTTTGTTTACTACAAATATCAAATAATTATGAAAAAATTAACCATGTACCGTTACTATTTGTGCGCTTTCATTCTTTTGTTAGCGTCATATTCCTGCAAGCAGGACGAATCGGATGTTGGAGGTGTCACGGACAAATTGCCTGAAAATGTGCATTTGTCGGAATATTCAAGTTCAAGTATTACCGTTGCTTGGAACCGGGTAGAAGGTGGAACTTCCTACACAGTACAGCTGCTGGGATCAAAAGATAGTGAGTCTCCAATTGATGCTTATACGACAACCTCGAAAGATTTTTATCGGTTCAGTGGTTTGGAGGAAATTCGTGGTTATTATGTGCGTGTGCGAGCCAACGTCGATTATGCCACCGGAGATTGGGTATATATTACGAATGGCTCACAGCCGGCGAGGATCATGCCCAAATATGGATTTGTCGACGAAGATTTTGAAGAGCCAGAACCGGAACCTAGCAAAGAACTTTATCCTAACTTCCCGGAAGGGTGGGAAGAGCATCAAGGGGGCAGAAAATCATCACATGGAGGTGAAGGACCGACGGGACGGCAATCAGATGTATTCCCATCTGGAGAATGGCTCATGCCAAATATGTATACTAATTCCGCAGCTGCAATTGTAAACAAAAATGGAACATGGGCATTGATGATGAATACGAACGTTGCTACATACCTAGAGATGGATTTCGATCTGGAGCTCGGTGCTTCTAAATTCTCATTTTACTACGGTACCGCAACACAAACTAATGCGAACGATGTCGATGTCGTGAACGTTCCGATTCATGTAAAAGTAGAATACTCCCAAGATGGTGGAGATACGTGGAATCCGTTAGGAGATGATTTGATAGTGACTACCACGGAAATACAATATTTTCAGGAATACGAACTGAATATAGAAGGACCTGTACGCTTCAGAATCGGTAAAAGCAATTCACGCGCTAGGCTAATGGTCGATGATATAGCAGTTTATGTAAATCAATAAATAAACTTAAATAATATGAAAAAGAAAGTTGCTAAATGGCTTGGTATCCTTTCGATGCTACTTATCTCTGCGACACTATCGGCACAAACCGATCACAGAGAAATCAGTGGAAAAGTAACGGACGAAGGGGGCGAGCCACTGTCAGGTGTAACTGTCAGTTTAAAAAATGTGAATGTTGCGGCAATGACCAATGACGCAGGTGAGTATGCTATAAATGTTCCGGATATAACATCACAACCAGTGTTGGTATTCGCTTATGTGGGCATGAAGCTGCAAGAGGTGGCACTTGGAGCAGGTAATGTCCTGAATATTGTAATGGAATCAGAGGCAATGGGTTTAGAAGAGGTGGTCGCCATTGGTTATGGAACAGCCAGAAAGAAAGATTTGACTGGTTCTGTTGCCATTGTAAACGGAGAAGATCTTGCCAAGAGAAACGAAATGATATTATCTCAAGCTTTGCAAGGAGCAGCACCGGGAGTATCGGTGACAAGGAGTAGCGGGCTGCCGGGAGCTACAGGTACAATCCGGGTAAGAGGTATCACAACGATAGGAGACAGCAATCCGCTAATTCTCGTCGATGGTATTCCCGTTGAAAGTATTGATAGGGTAAATCCGCAGGATGTAGAAAGCATATCAGTATTGAAAGACGCGGCATCAGCCTCTATTTATGGATCAAGGGCTTCTGCCGGTGTTATCTTAATCACTACTAAACAGGCAAAAACTAATCAAATCAATCTTGAATATCAAGGCTTGTATGGGATTATCAAACCAACGCAGTTTCCTGGAACGGTGGATCACATACGTTATATGGAAATGATCAACGAAGTTGCGTGGAACGATGGAGGAAATCAGGCAGGAGCAGAATACAATGTCTATAGCAAAGATTTTATCGAGGATTACAATGCAAACCACAGACTAACTGATCCATTTCTATTTCCAATAATGAACTGGAGGGACGAACTTGTCAATGACTATGCGCCTAATATGCAACATGGTCTTTCTTTAATGTATGGCAATAATATTGTTAAAACAAGAGCTTCTTTAAACTACGAAAAAGCAGACGCATTATACAATCACAGGTCGTTTGACAGAATATCCACACGTATCAACAACGAATTTAAGATTACCGACTTCCTGTCAGCCGACATAAATGGGTCTTATCTACGTTCCGCTAATGTGCAACCTATTATGAACCCACTTTCGCACGCTTATAAATATGGACCCTTGGAAAGTCCGTATTGGTCTGACGGTCGCATATCATTTGGTAGGAATGGGACAAACTCCTGGGCACGGTTAAATCATGGTGGCTTCAATAATACCTGGGGTGATGAGTTGGTCGGGAGGTTTGCACTGAATTTTAAGCCTATTAAAAATTTGAATATATCGGGCGTGATAGCACCGTCGATCCGATCGGTGAAAGGTAAACAGTTTATTAGACAAGTTCCTTTTTACGAATACGACAATACGACAGCACCTTCTGGTTATATAAATGGGAACCTTACGACAAGCCTGGCCGAGACGCGGAGCGAAGTACGCACGACGACAAAACAGTTGACAGCAAACTATAATACGAATTTTGGTGAAAACCACGACTTGTCTATTATGGCCGGTTATGAAGACTATTATAGATTTTCAGAGGGACTTAATGCATCATCGGATAATCTTGCGCTTGCGGACTATCCTTATTTAGATAGAGCGAATTTAGATTATCTGCGGAACGGTGGCGATGCTGTAGAAAACGCCTATAATTCCTATTTCGGAAGGGTGATGTATGACTACGCTAATAAATATTTGTTACAAGCGAATATTCGGTACGACGGTTCGTCAAGATTCCACAAGGATTACCGGTGGGCTAGTTTCCCATCCGTATCGGCCGGCTGGGTTGTTACGGAAGAGTCTTTTATAAAAGATCTCCATCTTCGCGGCTTGGATTTCTTTAAGCTCAGAGGCTCGTGGGGTAATTTGGGTAACGAACGTATTGGCAACTACCCCTATCAGGCAATCTTGAATTTTAATAACGCACTGTTTGTAGACAAAGACGGAAATATTGTGTCCAATATGACTGCCGCACAAGTAGGTTACAATATCCGAGATATCTCTTGGGAGACCACCGAACAATGGAACATCGGTTTTGATGCAACATTGCTTTCGAACAGATTGTCCCTGACAGCCGATTATTATAAAAAGACTACGCGTGATATGTTGCTGGCATTGGAAATACCGGCTTTTATGGGCTTCGATAACCCGGATCAAAATGCAGGAAGGATGCACACCAAAGGATGGGAAGCCCAGATAGGATGGCGCGATCAAATCGGAGATTTCAAATATTCGATTTCTGCAAACATATCGGATTATAAATCGATGATGGGCGATCTTTCAGGAATGGTTTTCCTCGACGATCAAGTCATCCAAGAAGGTGTGGAGTATAATTCCTGGTATGGTTACCGTTCGGATGGGCTGTTCCATTCACAGGAAGATATCGATAATTCTGCCTTATTGAGCCAGGTCGTCCGACCGGGAGATGTCAAATACCAGGACTTGGGCGGGTCGGATGGTACTCCGGATGGAATGATCAGTCCGGAATATGATCGGGTACCGCTAGGAGGTTCGCTACCGAGGTTCTATTATGGCGGAAACGTTAACTTGAGTTATAAGGGATTCGACGCGTATTTGATGTTTCAGGGCGTAGGAAAGCAGACAAGCCGCCTTACTGCAGACCAAGTCTATCAGACCGCAGCATGGCATACTTTTCCAGACTTTGTGGATGGCAATTATTACAGTGAATATAACACGCCCGAGCAAAACAGTAACGTAAGGTATCCGCGCTTGTCACAATTGGGTTATGATGGTAATAACTACAGAATGTCAGATTTTTGGCTATTCGATGGATCTTATTTCCGCCTTAAAAACGTGACATTGGGGTATACTCTGCCCAGTAACTGGAGCGACGTCCTGAAGACGTCGAACGTGAGAGTTTATGCCTCAGCTAATGACCTGTTTTCTTTGGATAAATATCCTAAAGGATGGGATCCCGAGTCTGGTATTACTGCTTATATTGCTAGAACATGGAATTTCGGGGTGCAAGTTCGATTTTAGAAAAACAATTCATCATTAAAAATATACAGATGAAAAAATTAATAATATCAATGATATCGGTACTCCTGATGACTACAGGGTGCCAAGAGTTGGATCTAAACCCTCTTTCGGAAGGATCTAGTGAAAACTGGTATACCAATGAAAATGAAATTACATTAGCGCTTAATGAGCTCTACCGTGCCGCTCTTTGGCATGTGGAAGGTACTAGGCTATTTAATACAGACCGTTGGACGGACGACTGGAATCAGCGGGAGTATCTCTACGACTGGGTAGCCGGTTCGATTACAGGGGAATGGGCTGACACCAAAAATACATGGATAAATACCTACAAAGGCATAAATCGTGCAAATATCGTATTAAACAGTTTGGATAATGCGGTGGGCAATGTCTCGGAGCAAAGGATAAATCAATTGAGGGGGGAAGCTAGTTTCTTTCGAGCATGTTTTTATTCTTATTTGATCTTTCTATATGGGGATGTTCCGCTGATTACAAACTACATAACCATAGAGGAAGCTTTTGCGACCGGTCGCACAGATAAAGCTATCGTATTGGAACAGATTTATCGAGATTTTGATGTCGCTATCGAATATCTTCCGGATAATGACAATGAACGGATTTCGAAAGGTGCGGCATATGCCTTTAAAGCTAGAATAGCAACTTGGATGTTGGACTATCCTACAGCACGTGACGCAGCTAAAGATTGTATGGATATGGGTGTTTATTCGCTCGACCCGGAATATGGTCGTTTATTTCTTTCTACCACGAACACATCTCCTGAGTTCATTTTTATTATTCCTCGTTCAGAACAGCTTACAGGGGGAAATATGGCCGGAGGTTCTTTCCTTCCACGTTACATTGGCGGAACCAGTACAGCACAACCCAGTTGGGAGTTGTTTTGTGCTTACACTTGTACAGATGGTCTTCCTGTAGACGAATCTCCTTTATTTGATCCGCAAAATCCGTTTAAGAATCGAGACCCTAGACTGACTGAACTCGTACCGGAGTTTGGAACTCCATTTCATGGTTTTGTTTATGATCCAGGCGCTACGCATGTCTTAGAACTTGAAACAGGTAGGATGGTTGCGAATCCAGAAACGCAATTGACTTCGCAATTTGCGTCTTACAACGGCTTAACGTTGAAAAAAGGTGTTGACGAAGCATTTGCTAGTAGACGTGCAGATCCAAATATCATAGTCATGCGGTATGCGGATGTGTTGCTGATGTATGCAGAAGCTAAGATAGAACTGAACGAAATTGACGAGTCCACTTTGGAGGCTATTAATCAAGTGAGATCGCGTGCATATAAAGTGTCACCTGTCCAAACCACACGATACCCTGCAGTTACAGAGACCGACCAAGCTGCACTTAGGACTATTCTCCGCATGGAGCGCCGTGCGGAGTTATCATGGGAAAATAGGAGATGGTTCGACTTGATCCGGTGGAAGTTAGCTGAGGTAGTAATGAAACGACCAGTATATGCACTCCCGATAAAGGCAGGTTTGGAAGCAAATATCGCTTCTGGTGACTATTTCTTTCCAAAAGGAGCATTGCCCGAAATCGATGAAAATGGATTGGTAGATTTCTCCGCTATGTATCAGACAGGCAAAATAAGGGCGGTTGTTCCCAGAAACTTTACCGACAGGCAATACCTTTTCCCCATTCCTTCCAGGGAAGTAATAATCAATGATAATATAAAACAAAATCCAGGATATTAACAGATTACATAACCATAAATTTAAATTGATATGCTAAAGAAAAATAAAGAATGGATTGGGCTGCTGCTTATCATTGTCTTGATGTCTTGCAGCAAAAGTAGTAGTGGAGATCCCAATGAAGGCGATAATGGAGGTAAGGACGATTCTCAGAACGAGTTGATCGGAAAAACTCTACCAGATTGGCAAGAGGGCTATCTTGATATCCACGCCATTAATACCGGACGTGGGGAAAGTCAGCTACTGATCTTTCCCGATGGGACGACGATGTTGATCGATGCGGCAGGTTCGTTGATTTCGCCAACCGATGCAATTCCTCCTCCCTCACAAAAACCAAATGGTAATGTATCACCAGGATTGGCAGTAGCAAATTATACGAGGCATTTTATTAAGACAGCTAGTAATAAGATTAACTATCTGATGTTAAGTCACTTTGATCCTGATCATATGGGTACATATAGCAGTAGCTTACCTTTGGATCCTACCGGAACCTTTCGAATGGGAGGAATCACTGAGGTCGGTGCAAAAATCGACTTTGATAAAATTATTGACAGGGGGTATCCAGATTATAACTTTCCGACTAATATGGCCTCGAATTCTAGAATAGCGAATTACATCAAATTTATAGATTGGGCTAAAGCACACAAAGGAGTGATAGCAGAGCAATTCGATGTGGGTAAAAATGATCAAATAGTGTTGCAGGAGAACCCGTCGGCGTATTCCAATTTTGAGATTCGTAATATTATTTCAAATGGTGTGGTATGGACTGGAACGGGAACTGGTTCCACCAATACACTGCCCTCTGGACCGGAGGTCGCGGCGGCAGATGGATCAGAAAACATCTTCAGTATTGGCTTTGTTTTATCATACGGGAAGTTTAACTTTTTCACAGCGGGAGATTTACAATACAATGGTAGAACAGCACATCCCTGGAAGGATGTTGAAGCACCAGTGGCCGTGGTGGTACCGGAAGTAGATGTGATGAAAGCAAACCACCACGCTACATCCAATTGTAATGGTACGACCATCTTGAACAGCTTGAAACCACAGACGGTAATTATTCATCCTTGGCGAGACGTGCACCCTAATACGGAAACCTTATCCCGAATATTTACGGCGAACAGTGGTGTTCAGATATTCTCTACGAATATGACAGAAGCCAATAAACCTCGGTTAGGAGCAAACCTGAATAGATTGAAAGCCGTAGAGGGGCATATTGTAGTACGGGTAGATCCCGGAGGCGAAGAATATTACGTATATGTGCTTGATGATACCAATCAAGATTATAAAGTAACTGGAGTTTTTGGGCCTTATAAGAGTAAGTAATGCAGAAACTAATAGCGGGATCTTATATCCTTATCTTTTTATTGTCTTGTTCTTCTAAAATTGTGCAGGAAGAAGGGCCTTACTATCTTTCATTTGAGGATAGTAAGGCATTGCATCGCTTCTATCAATATGGAGAGGGAGAAGTGATGCCAATTGTACAAGGACATCGAGGGACCATTGAAAATGACCTTCCTGAAAGCAGTATTGTCTCATTTGAGTATGTACTTGCACAAACGCCTGCTGTGTTTGAGATTGATCCGCGCCTGACAAAAGACAGTGTGATTGTCGTATTTCATGATGCTACGTTGGAACGTACGACAAATGGTAAAGGAAAATTGATAGATCATACTTGGAAAGAATTACAAGAACTTCGCCTAAAAAATAAAAAAGGCGAAGTAACAGAACACAAGATTCATACATTAGCAGAAGTGTTGGAATGGGCTCGAGGTAAAACTGCGCTAATATTAGATAAAAAAGATGTTCCGTTGGAAATGATTGCAGCTATTATCCGAGAGCATAATGCCAATAGCTATGTAATGAATATGGTACGATCAACGGAAGATGCATTGTTTTACTATAACGACGATCCGGAACGTATGTTCTCTGCCTCTATTCGGAAACCGGAGACATTTCAAGAATATATAAATGCTGGTATTCCCAAAACGCAATTATTTGCTTGCATCGGCACCGAGATTACGGATGAAACATCTGCACTTTGTAACCTGCTTCGAAAAAATGGTGTGCGTAGTTTACTTGCTGCAGCTCAGGTATATGATAAAATACCTGATTCAACGCAACGTGCAGAGGCCTATCGAAAAATTGTAGCGGCGGGTGTTACGATTATTGAATCTAATTACCCTGTGGAGATGGGAAATGCGATACCGAATAAGAAAAAGGAACCGTGAATTTATAGCATCGATTAGTTATGAATAGTACATTTTTATCCCGTTTTCAACCTTTAAAGCGAGTATTGATTCATGATGTGTTCAATACAGGACAAAACGGCTGGATGGAAATCATGCCCAACTTTTGTGAGATTCCCGATTTTGAGGAAAGTCCAAGTATCATAGTGAAGCATCAGTGGCCTCCTGTGATGTTGAGTACGGCTACCTTTCGCTATCCGGGTTCACATGGAGCGCTATCGGGGCAATACAGCTTGAAGTTATCTACTCGACCTGTTGCCAACCCTTATGACCAGCCTCCCGCTCCAGGGTCATTAGGGCATGCCATTAAGCGACTTTCCTTTCATCATTTAAAAAGGAAATACTTGCAATTTGAAATGTGGTTTGCTTTTACCGCAGAACAGGACAAAGTAGATAGCACTGGAGAGTTGCCGGGACTGCACGAGGCATCAATAAGAGGATTTGGAGTAGGTTGGGATCTTCAAGAAAGGGGAAATAGATATTTTGCGGGAGTCAGATACCTTAACTCCGTAGACGGAACACTTCAAAAGAAATGGCAGTTTATTTACCCTTCTTCTAAAGATGATAAAGACTGGGCTTATGGTACAGATGGTGATTGGTGTATCAAAGGGGTTGATCCTTTTTGGTTTGGTCGCAGATATGCAGATGGTAGACACGACGGCTATAAAGACATTACTAATGGTTATCAACCTTTATGCTACAATGAAACAGATTGTAAGATAAATTGGCAATACTTGCGGTTACTGATCGATACGGAGAAAAGAGAGTACATGGAGATGCAATGTCAGGACAGGATGTTCGACCTGGAACGTCATCCTATCTATTGCGTATCTCCTTATGACAGGATTGATGGCCTAATGAACCCACTTATATGGATAGAAACTGATACACAACGTCGTGTATTTCTATTTGTAGACTCGATCGTCATATCTCAAGAGTAAAATAAACTGTTCAAATTGGGGGTATAAATGAAACTATTTAATGCTTCACACTTAGAAGTAAAAAAGGATTTTACACGAGATTTTGAAACGCATCCTTATGAAACGGGTTGGGCAGATGAATGTATCTTTTTCATTGTAGTGGAGAACTTGTCTGGTCATAACCCTGTACTGACGGCAGCAGTAGAAATTTCACATGATGGTGTAAATTGGGCGGAAGAGGGTACCGTTTCTGCGCCGATAATGCAGAAAGGACTTCACTTCGTTCGTGTAAAACACTTTGGGAATTGGCTACGTTTGCATTGTCGCATTACAGGAGATAATCCTCTCTTTAGATTGAATGTTCAGATTGCGTTGAAAGGTTAATATGAGAGAGGCGCTCCAAGATATATAAACAATCAGTACATAAATAAATCTGCTTAGAAGCAAGATGAGAAGAGATAATAAAATATTTGGTCCTATAGGTTTTTTTATGAATCTCGGCAGACCTGAAAACAGAAGATGGATAATCGTTGTGGTCATATTTATAGCGATTGTATTTAACTATATTGATAGACAGCTGGTTTCCGTTCTAAAGCCATTGATCAAAAGTGAATTCAGCTTGGATGATTCGGGCTATGCTTTTATCGTGAATATCTTTACGGTGTGCTATGCGACTATGTATCCTCTCACGGGATGGTTGGTAGATAAATTTGGTTCCAAAAAGATTATGTTTTGGGGCGTGATTACCTGGTCTTTGGCTTGTATCGGAGGAGGGGTTTCAAAAACTATCGGACAATTTGGTTTTTTCAGGGGTATGTTAGGTGTTTCAGAACCAACTGTTTTTCCTGCTCAATTAAAAGCGGTGACGGTATGGTTTCCGGGTAAATTGAGGGCTACCGCCAACGGATTATGCCAAGCCGGTGGATCTATAGGTGCTATTATCGCTCCTTTCCTTGTTGCTTGGTTAGCGATTAGTTACAGTTGGCATACAGCATTTATAGTCATGGGAGTAGCAGGGGTGGCTATTGCTGTGGCTTGGAGGTTGATATATAAAGACCCACCTGACTATATTCAAAAAGAAGCGCTTCAAACTACAGTAGCAGATGAAGCTACCGGTTTTTCCTGGAAAGAATTATGGACGAGGAAAAGTCTGTGGGGAGTTATCCTCGTACGATTTGTCAGCGATCCAGTGTGGTATTTTTGCTTGTTTTGGCTTCCAGGTTATCTGCAAGAAGAATCTGGCTTGTCACTTGCTCAGATTGGGATGTTTGGTTGGATTCCTTTTCTGATTGCCGATGTCGGAGCGGTAGGTACTTCGATACTATCGGACAAAATCGTCAAAAGAGGATATGCGCCATTGCAAGCCAGAAAAAAGATGTTATTGATGATCACATTCTGCTCTTCCCTATGTGCTTTGACTCCATACTTGGGTAGTGCTGCATCCACGATTGCAGTATTCAGTATCGTTGCATTAGTTTGTGTGAGTTGGCTTTTTACCATGGGTGTGGTGATTGCAGAGAGTTTTCCGATAAAAAATGTAGCCAGTGTACAGGGGATCGCTGGTGGTTTCGGTGCTTTAGGAGCTGTGCTCTTTAATTATTTCGTAGGACAGTTGATGGGATCACTAGGATCAGAGAAGATATTTCTTGTCATGGCTTTTTTACATCCGTTGGCACTGCTGATACTTTGGGTATTTATTAAGCCTGAGAACCCTAAACCGTCTATCGGGTCTTAAATCATTTTTATGGAAACAATATTATTTAGTTATAGAATTTAGAAATTATATGGTGGAGAATACAACAGGAGCAACGAAAGCTTCTTTACAGTTGGAAAGTATAGTGCAAATGCGAGAAATCCCGGTAATTGCAGAGTATGATGTGGTGGTTTGTGGCGGAGGTCCTTCCGGATTTATCGCAGCTATTGCCGCAGCGAGGGGAGGTGCCAGCGTTGCGCTCGTCGAACGACATGGGTTTCTGGGGGGAATGGCTACTGCGAGCCTTGTTGCACCAATCAGTGTGTTCAACTATAACGACCGCCGAATCATTGACGGCATTCCCTGGGAATTTATAGAGCGGCTGATTGACATTGGTGGTGCACGGGAGGAAAAACCTATTGGTAATATTACCTTTTCTCCGGAAAAATATAAACTTATCGCACAACGTATGGTGCTGGAAGCAGGAGTATCCCTTTATTTTCATTCCTATCTCACGGGATGTAGAAAATCGGAAGACGGTCGTCTGACACATATTATTATTGATAATAAGAATGGTGCGGAAGCAATTACCGCAAAATATTTTATTGATTGTACTGGCGATGCTGATCTTTCGTATCAAGCTGGCGTACCTATGCAACCAATGAAATCTGAGCTCCAACCGGCGACGCTGATCTTTATGTTAGGAGGAGTTGACACAGATTCTCTTCCTATGATTCGTCATAGTCAACAGGGGATAAACTATCATGACATAGACATGAGAAAGGCACTGGAAGAAATAAATAAACAGACTAAACTACCGAAATTTGGAGGGCCGTGGTACTGTGGTGTGTTAGATCGTGGTCTTGCATTGGTAAATATGACCCGAACCTATGCGAATATGGCAGATAATCGTCAGGCGACAAATACGGAATGTCTTCTACGGGAAGATGTATTTACCTTTGTAGACCTACTGACAAAGAATGTACCGGCATTTAAAGATGCATATCTTGTTATGACTGCACCACAGGCCGGCACACGTGAAACCCGAAGAATTCAAGGTGTACACACGCTGACAGGAGAAGAATATATTGAAGCACGTGATTTTCCGGATGCCATCTCAAGAGGATGCCATCCTGTTGATATACATTCTTCTTCCTCTAATAATCAGCGATGTGAGTTTCTAAAAGATGCCGCATTTATACCCTATCGTTGCCTCATCGCTCAGAATTTCCCCAACCTTTTAGTAGGAGGTCGGGCATTCTCTGCTGATGGCATATCTTCTGCTTCGGTTCGTGTGCAGGCATCTGCAATGGGACTAGGACAAGCAGCTGGAGCAGCTGCGGCATTATGTGTCCAGACAGGCACTGATGTTTTGGACGTGGACATTGCAGCACTTAGGAGTACTTTAATAAGATATGGAGCTAATCTTTCAAAATAGGTTTTTGTAAGTTTCAGTTAATTTAGAGTAATTTACATATTACTACCTTTGTAGCAGTCATGAATATGAATTATCAAGTTGTTTGTTTTGGAGAAATCCTGTTTGATATTGTAGATGGTGTTTCTAAACCAGGGGGCGCTCCTTTCAATGTTGCCTATCATTTAAAACAGGCTGGTGTAAGTAGTTTTTTAATCAGTAGCGTTGGCAATGACGCGTATGGCGAAGATCTGTTGAATGTATTAAAGACATGGGGATTGGATACCAAAGGAATTGCAATTAGCGATTCCCATAAGACTGGTGAGGCAATTGTAAAAAAGGGAGAAGACGGCCAACCTGAATACGATCTCGTATATCCGGTTGCATGGGATTACATTCCTTGGAGGGAGGAGTACATACCTGTTATCGACAATGGCAGTGCTTTTGTTTTCGGCTCGCTGTCTTCAAGGAATCCCGAATCTTATGATACGCTTAAAGAGTGTCTTAAATATTCGTCGTTAAATGTATTTGACATTAATATAAGACCACCTCATTTTGATAAACTCGTATTGGAATATTTGCTCGATAAAACGCATATTCTAAAGCTAAATGATACCGAGCTTACATTGCTTAGTCAATGGTACGGCAGCAAAGAAGGGGAGGAAAAAGTACGGGTTGCATCCATTAGGGAACGTTTTAATATCGATGAAGTGATTGTAACAAAAGGAGCGGAAGGAGCCAGCTATTACAGTAATGAAATTGAGCTGCATAGGGCGGCGATCAAAATAAAAGTAGCGGACACAATAGGTAGTGGAGATGCTTTTCTTGCTGGCTTTTTAAGTAAGCGGTTAGACAAATCGTCGACTATAGAAGAATCCTTTTTTGAAGGTATCCAAAAAGGAGCTTATGTGGCTTCCCAATATGGAGCATGTCCTTCATATAAAGAATATTCGGAAATACTACGATGAGGGACTGTTCCTGAAAGGCGATTAAGAATGCAGGGATAACAACCTTGAAATAAAAAAGCGACTCTTTTGAAGTCGCTTTTCCCATGACAATTTTGTCTGATAAGACGCGATATTCGGTGATGAGATTAATCTTCTGTGCAAAGGTTTCGTAACTAAGGCGCATAGGACTCGGTTCATACAGGACGGCTAACAGCCACACCCGCTAATTCCAAAAATGTTGGGGCTAGATCCACATTCATCACGATACCGTCGACAACGGAATGAGGTTTGATGACACCGGGAAGTTTGGCCAGCATTGGTGTGCGAAAAGATTCTTCGTACATCCAGCGTTTATCAAACCAGCCATGTTCGTCCATCTAGAACCCTTGATCAGAGAGATACAGTACAAATGTATTATCTTCGAGATTATTCTCTTCCAAATAATCCAGTACCCGACCGATGTTCCTGTCCATGGATTCGGCTGCGTTTAGATAATCGATCATGTACCATCGGAATTTCCACTCAGTCAACGCCTTACCTGATATATTTGTTTCGTTGAAATACGTGTTTTCCATTCATTTTTTCTACGTAACATGGGTTCAACGACAAAGTACTTTGTGACAATGCACAGGTGTTTCTTTTTTTCTCGCTTTTACAAAAACAGCAATCAAGATCATTTTTTGACATTGTTCCGCAAGAAAAAGCTAGACAAATGTCGATTTTTGACAAATTCAAGATACTTAAAGGTAAATTCATACGATTTGGGAACAAGAGTCGGGCGAGAGACACCTGATGTCCTGTAAGCTATTCTGACGTGCTAAGTTCGATGAGGTTAATACATTGTTGTTATTTTAAATAAAATGTTATTAAAAGTAAAGTTGTGTTCCGTTTAGAGCATGTTACGTAGCATGAAAACAAATGCATTCGTGTAAAAGTATGTGTATCTGTGGTTATATATCAAGGACAAGGACTTTGGAGTTTAGTGCCTGCAATTTGTCATCATGTTACAATTGTTTATCATAGAGTTAGGAGTTTCCGGGATAAAATCATAGCGGTTATTTTCTTTTTACAGAACTAAGATTGGCATTTATATAGTAAAATCCCCAAAATAAGGGATTTATTCCTATTGTTTCATTACCGTACTTTGGTCATTAATGCAGGCGAAGAAATACAGCCAACCGCAACAGAAATAGCGGAACTGGTAGATGTTATAAAACGACCTCGCAAACGGTTTATAGACTTTAGTGGTTAGATGTAATTTTTTACGACAATTTAGATATTTTTGTGTGTACACCCTATTTTAGATTCCACATGGCACATTGTTTTTCCTTCGCTTCTTTCCCCAAGTTGCCAAAAACGGCAATATTATTTTTATTCGTGACTTACTTCATTTCCAATACCCTATATGCGCAAAAGGCGAAACAGGATTCTCTGGAACAGGTATTGGACAAAAGGAATCTATCCACAGGAGAAAGGATACTTACACTTTCACGCCTAGCGACTCATCATTATTTTAACGATAAAAGGGAAGAAAGCAAAAAATTATTAGACGAAGCCTCTCAATTAGCAGAGGCCATGGAAGACAAGCAGTATTTGGCTCGTATACTGGCCATACAGGCCATGCACTTATGTATACAAGGAGACTCGACGGCGAGCACTACGCTGCAGTCGGCGTTGGATAACCTCTACGAAAATGCAGATCCCGATACGAAAGGCTATATATGGTATGCCAAAGGTTGGATGGAGTCGCGCGATGAACGCCGAACAGAAGCCGTCGCGAGCTTCATTGAAGCACTCCGACACTATGACGGGAGTTCCAATATAAATGACCTAAGAGTTATATCCAGTATTTATATCGAATTGTACAGTATCTATGGGCACTGGAAAGATCTGGACAATATGGAGAAATACGCACGACTGGCATTGGATAATGCCCGACAATCCGGCAATCCAGATGGGTTATCATCTGCACTATATTCTCTTGGCTATACCTTCGAGGATCGTTTTCGGGGAAACAACGCCCAGGAAGAATTCCGTGACTCTGCAGAATATTACTATAAACAATCCGTATCAACCTTTTTGGAACATGAGGATCATATGACAAGCCGGAACCAGCTACCGTTTAATGCGTTGGGTCTGGCTAATCTCTACTCGGAGTTTTATCCGCTGAGTTATAAGGATACCGCCCAACGTTATCTGGACATCGCTTTGAAAGAAGGGTTAAAAACCGAACACTATACTGTGGTAACCGGCGTATACGGTATTTTAAATGAATATGCGCAGCGGGAAAACCGTTGGGATGATGCAGAGCATTACCTCAACCAAGCAGTCGCTTATCAGGAAAAGAATCCATTACCGGAACTGGAAACGAAAATACGGTTAATGGAGGCTTTAGCCATCGTGGCAGAGAAAAAGGGAGACTATGGGGCGGCACTCGAATACTACAAGCAGTACTTAACTTATTATCAACAGCGCTTCGATAATGAAAAAATGGCATTAGGAAAGGAATTGGAAGTAAAATATAAAACGGAACTCAACGAGCAAAAACTGGTGATGTTAGAAGAACAGGTGGCACATCGAAAAAAACTTAACCTCATTTATATCCTGCTTTCGGCGACTATTTTCATCGCATTGGTATTCTTATTTTTAGCATATCGACAACGTTCCAAAACCTTAAAACAGCATCAGCTCCTGCACGAAATGGAACTGGACAATATCCGTCAAGAGCACAAAATTTCTTTGCTCTCCGCCATGATAGATGGACAGGAAAACGAGCGTGCACGTATTGCCCGTGATCTACATGATGGTCTCGGCGGACTTCTTTCTGGTATTAAAATTGAGCTTTCGGGTGGAATTGCACTCCCTGCTACCGAAAATACCAAGAAGCTTATTCGCAACGGTTTACACCGGATTGACCAGGCGGTAGATGAGCTTCGACGTATCTCCCGCAACATGATGCCTGAAGTTTTACTGCATTATGGGCTGGAGGAAGCATTAAAAGAATACTGCCAATCGTTGAAGCGATCCGGAGTAAATATCACCTGCCAAGTGTTCAACTATCAGAATGACTTGTTAAAAAATAAACAAGTTGTGGTATATCGTATAGCACAGGAACTTATTAACAATGCGGTTAAGTACGCTAAGCCGGCCCACATTCTTGTAGAACTACGCCAAGAAGATAATAACTTATCCCTAACCGTAGAGGATGATGGAATCGGTTTCGATATCCAGTTGGCAAAACAGAAAAAAGGCTCTGGGCTCCAAAATATTGAGGCTAGGACAATATTCCTCAACGGTTCGCTTCAAATTGATAGTAAACCGGAAGCAGGCACATCAACGGTGTTACAATGTCCGGTGTAGTTTACTACAAGTGGCAAAAATCCTTCCCGCCAATTGGTGGGCACCTTCCTAAGAAGGGGAACGAATTACGATTAATGAACGACGAATACATATGAAACAAATAGCAATAACAGACGACCACCCCATCGTATTGGATGGTTTAAAAAATTTAATCAACTCCCGAGAAGATATGCAGTTAACAGGGCTGTTTACTAATGGAGTCGATACCATGGAAGCATTAAAACAACAGGTTCCCGATGTGTTACTACTCGACATTAACCTGCCTGATATAAGCGGAATTGAACTGAGCCGTCAGTTACGCGAAATCTATCCGGATATCCGTATCATTATTCTTAGCGTACATAATGAAAAAGCCGTGATTGGCAGTGTATTAAAAAACAAAGTGAACGGCTATTTACTGAAAAATTCGGCTGGAGATGAAATCGTAGAAGCTATACATCGCGTATTGAAAGGCGAAACGTACCTATGCCGGCAGGTTCGAGAAATATACGATAATGCCGGCAGTGCCGGTTTGGAAGCAGTGCCCATCATTACTCGCAGGGAAAAAGAAATTCTCGCGCTGATAGCCGAAGGACTTACTTCGTCACAGATTGCAGATAAGTTGTTTATCAGTACACACACCGTGGATTCGCACCGTAAAAACCTAATGGAAAAGTTTGAAACAAACAGTATTGCGGTGGTTATCAAATTAGCTACGGAATATAATCTTTTTTAGAAGATTTATGACGAAATCTAACACAACACCATGAATGACTCAAGCAAGTCTTTATTCAAACGACCATCACTGATAAGTATTCTAAAGCTGACCGGGCAAATCGGTGTAGCGGGGACTAAAGTGTTCTTCTTCGTCTTACTGGCTTACGGTATGGTAAACATTGCACTAGCCATATATGCATTGATACACTTTTTCAATACAGATTTTTCCTGGACAAACCTCGGCATATTGGCATCCGTGCTATTGCTGGGCATTGGTTTTACAATCCTAGCTTTTTACCTTACTTACCGCTATATTCTCCTGCTGGTTGTCCGGAAAGTATATAGATTGACACTACAACAGCGCATCCTCATCAGTGAAGATCTTATCCGGCAAATGACCAGAACCTTTAGTGGTCAGCAGCCAGTCAGACAAAAACAACTTGGCGTGACCGTGAGCTGGAGCCACACGGTCTACCGCTATTATCAGTCTGTACCTCTGTTTTTCCAGTCGGGCATCACCCAGTATCTCAACCGCATCCCGATTATGAACTTCATTATCGAAGTGAAAGAAGACATCATTGCTGGAAATCAGGCATTAGCCGCCGAAAAACTCCGCAATCTGGTCGACAACTTTTTTGAAGAAAATATACTAGGCTCGCCCAACAACCGTTTTACATGGTTGCTTTTGCTTGTGGATATCCTTGTATTGTACGGTTTGATAACGTGGGGAATAACAGTTTATTCATGATAAACATTATCTTTCAAATAAACTTCCGATAAAAATCTGTAGATAGCGCTAAAACAGAAAAGCCTGCAAACATTTGATTTGCAGGCTTTTGGTATGTTTTTACTTTTAAGTGTGTAGCTCGTAGGGGGGATTAAAAATATGGCTTTATCATGACAAAAACAGCGATTTTTAAGTTTTGGGGGTTCTTTTCGTGGTTCTTTTTAGACAATCTAAGTGAGACTTAAAATAAGTCGCTGTGTGTGCCTGTTCTTGTTAAGGTAATAAGCCTTATCGTGTCGTCCTGCTCCCAAACCAACAGCCAATCGGGTTGGATATGGCACTCCCAAAACCCTTTATAATTGCCCGTTAATTTGTGGGGTTTGTTTTTTGGTGGAAGCGTACCGCTTTCAACCAATTGGGTAACGACTTCATCGAGTAGGCGCATATCCAAACCACGCTTTTTTGCGAGTTTAATATCTTTTTTGAACTTTCCTGTCTGTTCAAGCTGATACATTACGAATAAAGTTCTTTTCTGAAGTCCTTAAGGGTGGTTTTGGTCGCCTTGCCCGATTTAGCATCTTTTATCGCTTTTTCAGTATCTTTATTGTAGCGAGGTTCTTCAAGCTCTACGAAGGGAAGTGTTTTGAGATATTCGTAGAATACTTTTGCCTGCTTGCTTCGCTTATCTATCTTTATTGTGATTTCCATATCCGCAAATTTTAATGATACTACCCCAAAGTTACTAAAAAATAAGATTGTTCGCTATTGGCTGGCGAAAGAAAGAAAAAAGCCCAATATGACGAAAGCTTTTCACCGTAAACAGCCAAAGGCGAGAACCGCCGAGGCCGAGAGCGGAGGGGAGAGAATTTAGTACAATCCATTTTGTCTTTTTCTTAACTCTCTACCTGTATATTCTAATCGATGTAATTTACCATTATTCTCAATATCTACTTCAAAAGGAACAGGTTGTATTTTCATCGTCATTTGGCGATGCCCCACTTTTAGTAAAATCAAAATAACTATTGCCAAATTTTAGGTAAGTATGTGCTTCGGGAATGTATTGCAGAAGATTCTTTGACAAGATATTTTCAACCTTTGGCGTATTTAAAGCATTCATCTTGAAAATTCCAAGAATAAGCTTGATATCCTTAACTTCGTTCTCATTAGCCAATTGCTTTAATATAGCGTGTTTTGTACTGCAAGTCCCTTTGTTATCAGTAAAAATGGTCGTTAGGTCGTCTTTATTTGAATTTCTTCCATAATCCATATTTTGGATATAGTGGGTGGCTCGATGAAAAGATTGGATACCTCTTTTCAAAAACTCTTTTGAAATATCTCCGTTAGCTTGGATTGTAAAATTAGGTAGTTCTGTCATTTCGTTTTGATGGATTTCCATTATATATCTGCATGAGTTCGGCTTCCGTGGAGATTTATTAATCCAGTAAAAATTTTCAATAATTCTTTATTGTCTTCCTTTTCTACGGTATGAATATTACCGATATAGTTCATGCCTAAGTATTTTGCTGTTTCTATAAATGGAAACCAAAATCTATCTCCTAAATGGTCGCCTAATGACGAGGTCATAACAGCCATGCTTTTATTTCTTAGTTTTCTGCCTAATTCCTTTTCAGTATCGAGCAAATCAGTAATTCGGTCAAAAAAAACTTTCATTATCCCACTCATGGTATACCAATAAACAGGCGTAGCAAAAATGAAAACATCATAGTTATTAATAATCCTTTCGATTAAACCCAAAAAATCGTCATTTCTGTTATTATGTCTGTAGTCATAGTAACCAAATTCAAAATCATTTAGGTCTATAACGTCAAAATCCAGCAAGGAGCTTAAATCATTAACAACCTGCCTTGTATTGCCATTTTCTCGTGAACTGCCAATTATGATTACTCTTTTTTTAATTAATGGTTTCATGATTCTACAAAAATAACAAACAAAAAGGACAGCAAAGTTAACGGATACCGATAACTGCGCACGCATAATGCTCCAGTTCGTTCCTCGCTATGTCACCCTTTGGGATTTATAGCGCTTCGTTACCTTAATATCCGTTTGTTAAAAGGCTTTCTTTTTTTAGAAGTATTTTAGCTTTACTCTTTGAAAGGGAAAAGCCTTGCATGGCACGATAGAAATTCGCCGTAAACAGCCAAAAGCGAGAACAGCCATGGCCAAGAGAGATGGGGTTTCGCAGGTCACCAATGAGCGGGGGGAATAAACGTAATATTCGCGTACCTAAAAACGAATAATCAATCCGACGTTATAAAAATTCAAATATTCGTCCTCATGTTCCTTTCTTTTATAAAACGAAGCTCCTATAGTCGGGGAAATTTTTATGCTATTACGGATGGATAATGTATATATATAGAAATTCATATTAAAGATTGAATTGATATCGCCTTTATTAAGTGTTTTGTAAAAACCCAGCGAAAGAAAATAATTGTCTTTAGCAGATTGATATTCTTCTTTTTTTAACAGAGAAATCAAGTGTAAAGGGTAGAAAACTGCATCTGCCCCAAGACTGAAATTATGATTTGTATCATCGCCTTTAAAATATGTATAATCAAGAACAGGAGCTAAGGAAAGTAATCTGTCAAGGGTGAAAGTCTTACTCATTAATAGAGAATGTCCGTTAGTAATATGCTCTTTTGTTTTGCTATCGTCTGTAAAATTAAATTTGTAGTTAAGGTTAAAAGTACCTTTTCTTCTGTCTTCCATCACTTGTGAGAAAGTTTGGACACTGGTTAAAGTAAGTGCTACAAGTGAGACTATTTTTATAAAGGTTGCTGTCATGTATGTGTAAGTCAAACAGTTTTCAGTAGGTTAGTTTCCAAAACTTATATTTTCTCGCTCTTTTCAATTGCAGGGATGATATATTTTAGCATAATTTCAAAAGGGAGCTTCCCTCTCCAATTACCATAGTTACTTCCAGTAAATACGACCGCTAAATTATATTCCGGAACAGACATCATATACTGTCCTCCATTACCCGAAGCAAACAAAACTTCTGTATCAATGTCTTTATGCTTTAATTGCTCTCGATACCAAAAGAAACCATAACGTGCGCTTTGATATTTTGCATTGGGGATTCTGGAATATCGGGTAAACGAATAATCGATAACAATGTCACAATCTGTTGATGTTTCAATCCACGCCGAACTAATTATTTGTTTACCTTTCCAATCCCCTTTATTCCTTACCAAATTAATAATTTTGAGCATATCCATAGGTCTCATAAAAAATGAACCTGCGGTCATGCCTTGACCACTCGGAGAAATAGTCCATTTATAATCTTCGATTCCCAAAGGTTGAAAAAGATTTCTTTCGGCAAATTCCATGACTGTCATTCCGCTTGCCCTTGTAATAATCTCTCCTATGAGCATGGGTACGATAGAATTATAAGACCAATTTATGCCGGGATTCTGAACTAAATCTATACCTAAACAAAATGCCACCCAATCTTCGGTTTCAGCCATCTCATCTTCACAATAGGGGCCAAGACCATAAAATTCTTCGCAGTTTAATCCCGACCGCATTTCTAATAAATTCTGAACACTGATGTTACTTTTGTTCTTGTCTTTAAGTTCCGGAAAGAAATGCCCCAAACGGTCATCAAGCGCAATCAGCTTTTTGTCGATTGCAATTCCTGCTAAAAGGCTTGTTATAGATTTAAAAGATGAACGAATATCGTGGCTGTCTATAACGGAGGTCACTGGTCCAGCTAATTCGGAATACTGGTCCAATTATTTCGGAAGTCATCGGTCCAAAAAAACGGCTTCATTTCGGAGGTCATTGGTCCATTTCAATCCTTGAAAAC